>Ga0302311_10000154_pt1 | contig 86432 bp, 72 predicted proteins | sample III_Palsa_N1_3_FD_200449 | JGI IMG/M metagenome (GOLD analysis project Ga0302311, IMG submission 200449) | Peat permafrost microbial communities from Stordalen Mire near Abisko, Sweden - III_Palsa_N1_3 | ecosystem: Environmental > Terrestrial > Soil > Palsa > Peat permafrost | place: Sweden...
TCGTGATGATCTTCCTGCTGCCGATCGTTTCCCGTGCACTGCAACTGCCCACCGGGGTGGCCGGCGCCTGGATCGGCACCTCGGAATTCGCCGACGCCGCCGGCTTCGCCGCGGCGCAGACCTACGGCGGCTACGCCGGCAATGTGCCGGGCATCAGCGGCACCGCGGATGCGGCGGTGAACGCCTTCACCTTGATGAAGGTGATCGGACGCGACATCTGGATCGGTATCTGGGCGCTGGTGCTTTCGATCATCGCCACCACGCGCTGGGAGAGCACCGGCATCCAGAGCAGTACCGGGGCAGGGGAGATCTGGCGCCGCTTCCCGAAATTCGTCATCGGCTTCCTCATCGCCTCCGCCATCATCACGATCGTCTCGCGGGGTTACAGCTACGCGGACTACCGCAAGTCGCTGACCCCCGCGCTGATCGCCCCGATCCAGGCGCTGCGGGTGTGGGCCTTCACCTTCACCTTCTTCAGCATCGGCCTGACCACGCGAATCCGCGATTTTGCCGGGGTTGGTCCCAAGCCGTTCTATGCCTTTACCGTCGGCGTGGTGGTCAACGTCGTCCTGGGCTATCTGCTCTCGACCCAGGTGTTCGGCTCGTTCTGGAGCACCTTTGGCCAGTAGCGGATCCTTGTTGCGCCTGTTGCTCAAGCCGCGGCAGGCGCAAGCGCCGGCCGCGGTGCGCAGTTGCGCCTGCTGCGTGAATTTTTGCGATGCGCCGGCTTTGCTCGAAAGCCGGATTCAGGGTTTGCGCTGCATGGGCTCAGCGCACAGCTCGGTGCGGGCAAGCGACGGGATTTGCCTGATCCACGATCGATATCTTGCTGCTGATTGCAGTTGTTCCTCTCATGAGCCGACGCTGATGCCTCCCATGCGTCGAGGGCCGACCGCAGCCTAGCGCCGCTGCCCCGAAGAACGCAGATCGATCAGCGGCTGCTCGGCGCTCTGCGCCGGCGGTGCGCAGTTGTTGCAGTCGCTGCAGCCGGCGCCGCAGCCCTTGGCCTGTTCAACCGGCAGGATGCGCAGGCCGAACTGGCGCAGACGCTGCGGACGCTGGGCCTGGAGCAGCCATAGGGCCGCACTGCGCTGTATGCGGCGCTTGGTCTGCGGCGCGAACACCCCCAGCGCATAGAAGGCGCTGGGGATCAGGATGAGCGCGATGATCAGGTATTGCAGCGCGACGTTCATGATCAGGCCAGGGCGTGGGCGATCTGGTAAGTCACCAGGGACGCCAGGTAAGCCAGCGCGAACAGATAGCCCGCGGCGATAGCCATGGTCCTGACCGAGTTGGTTTCGCGGCGGATCACGGCGAGCGTGGACAGGCATTGCGGCGCGAACACGTACCAGGCCAGCAGCGACAGGGCGGTGGCCAGCGGCCATTGGGCGGCGATCAGCGGCTGCAGCTGGGTGGCCGCCTGCTCGGTATTGGCCGACAGGGCGTAGACCGTGGCCAGCGAGCTGACCGCCACTTCGCGCGCGGCGAGGCCGGGGATCAGGGCGACGCAGATCTGCCAGTTGAAGCCGATGGGTGCGAACACATACTGCATGGCGTGGCCGATGCGGCCGGCCAGGCTGTAGTCGATGGCCGGGCCGGTGAAGCCGGCCGGCGCTGCCGGGAAGCTGGAGAGGAACCACAGCACCACGGTCAGCGACAGGATCACGGTGCCGACGCGCCGCAGGAAGATCCAGGAGCGTTCCCACAGGCCGATGGCGACGTCGAACACATGCGGGATGCGGTAGGAAGGCAGCTCCAGCAGCAAGGCATGCTCTTCCACCTCGTGGCCGCGGCGATGGCGCCACAGCTTCATGGCGAAGGACACGGCCAGGGCGGAGACGATGCCGGCGGCATACAGGGCGAACAGCACCAGGCCCTGCAGGCTGAACAGGCCCCAGACCTTGCGGTCGGCGATGAAGGCCGCGATGAGCAGGGTGTAGACCGGCAGCCGCGCCGAGCAGGTCATCAGCGGCGCCACCAGGATGGTGGCGAGGCGGTCGCGCCGGTCCTGGATGGTACGGGTAGCCATGATGCCGGGGATGGCGCAGGCGAAGCTGGACAGCAGCGGGATGAAGGAGCGGCCGGTGAGGCCGGCGCCGACCATCAGGCGGTCGAGCAGAAAAGCCGCGCGCGGCAGGTAGCCGCTCTCCTCCAGCACCAGGATGAACAGGAACAGCAGCAGGATCTGCGGCAGGAAGGTGATCACCGTGCCGGCGCCGGCGACGATGCCGTCCTGCACCAGGCTGCGCAGCGGGCCGTCGGGCAGGGTGGCGCCGAGCCAGGTGCCGAACACCTGCATGCCGTTGCTGATGCCGTCCATGAACGGCCGCGCCCCGGTGAACACCGCCTGGAACATGACGAACATCAGCAGCGCCAGGATCGCCAGGCCCCATACCGGATGCAGCACCACGCGGTCCAGCGCGTCGTCGATGGCGGCGGTGTGGCGCGGCATGGTGACGCAATCGGCCAGCAGGCGGCGCACCTCGGCGTGCAGGTTGGCGTCGTGCTGCCCGATCGGTGGCGGGGGTGGCGCGCGATCGAGCTGCGCGATCAGGTCGCGCACGCCGTTGCGCTGTACCGCCACGGTGGAGACGATGGGAATGCCCAGCTGGCGCGACAGCTTGTCGCGGTCGATGAGGATGCCGCGGCGCGCGGCGGCGTCGCTCATATTGAGGGCCAGCACCATCGGCCGGCCGATGCGGATCAGCTCCAGCACGAAGCGCAGGTGCAGTCGCAGGTTGGTGGCGTCGGCGACGCAGACCATCAGGTCGGGCCGCGCTTCCACCGCGTGCAGACCGAGGCAGACGTCGCGGGTGATGGCCTCGTCGGCGCTGGTGGCGTTGAGGCTGTAGGCGCCCGGCAGATCCAGCACCCGCACCAGCCGCCCGCTCGGCGCGAGGAAACGGCCTTCCTTGCGCTCCACCGTGACGCCGGCGTAGTTCGCCACTTTCTGGCGGCTGCCGGTGAGGCGGTTGAACAGGGCGGTCTTGCCGCAGTTGGGATTGCCGACCAGGGCGATGGACAGCGGGGCGGCCGCAACCACTGCCGAAAACGAGGTGGCTGGGGCGCTCATGCCGTCTCCGCGCTGACCATCACCCGCGCGGCCTCGCTGCGGCGCAGGGCGAAACGGGTGTAGCCGATCTGTACCAGCACCGGATCGCCGCCGACCGGGCCTTTGGCGACCACCCGCACCGGCTCGCCCTGCACGAAACCGAGCTCCGCCAGGCGCACCGCGATCGGGTCGTGGTCGCCATGCGCCACCACCTCGCTGATGGTCGCATTGGTGTTTCGGGGCAGGTCGGTTAGCTGGTGCACAGGATCGAACCCAATCTCGAAATGAATCTCTAAGTGAGAATTAATCTCAATTATATGCCAATTGCGGCAGATGTGTGACGCCGCGGAGCACGGTATTTTCGAAGCCCCGGATGATGCCGTGTCGGGGGCAACAGTTCCTTAACACAGTGCCGCTAGTGTGTGCCCGATAACGGCAAAGCCGATCAGGGGCGCAAAAAAAATGAATCAGGCAAAGGGACAGCGGTTGAGGCATTGCGCGGCGGCCCTCTGTGCCGGGACGCTCGCCATCTGCGGCGCCGCCGCGGCGGATGCCGCGACCACGCCGGCCCAGGCACTGGACGGCGTAACCGGCACCGTGCTGAACCTGCTGGTGAAGAATGTCGACGTGGTCGGCCTGGAGATGCCCGAGCATCCCGCTTCCGACTACATGAAGGCGGCCAGCCAGGCATTCCAGCATGTGCTGCATCCTTATTACGCCGCGCTGAGCCAGAGTGAGCGCAACGCGGTGCTGCAAGGCATCACCTTCAACTGCATCGAAAACGAGAGCGATCCCACCAGTGCCGACCATTCCCTGGCTTTTCCGGTGCAGCTGCTGCCGGCGCAGCCCGGCGCCCTGGTCTGGCACCACTATGCGTGCAGCTTCAGCATCGACTACAGGAATCTTCTGGGCCTGCCGGTGGGCTACGCCAGTCCCGTATATACGGTGAACCAGCTCGACATCCGCTACGACGCGGTGAACCTGGAACCGGCAGTGTCATTGCAGAATTACCAGCTGGGCAGCGCCGGGGCCGCCGGCTATGCCTGGCTCGGCCGCTACGTGCAGCCCCTCAATCTCATGCTGCGCGACCAGAACGGCGCGGTTCCGGCGCAGGCCATCGCCGGGGTCAACGCCGGTTATGACTATCGCGTCGATGCCTGGTCCAACTACGTGCCGCAGGACAATGTCTGCCTGGCGCGCTATGCCTTGTTGCAGGACCGCCAGCGCTTCTATGCGCAGCATCCGCCGCCGGCGCAGTGCCCGATGAACGCGAACAGCCTGCCGGAATGCGCCAGCGGCAACTCCCTGCCGATCACCGACGATCTCGGCGATTCCCTGGTCTACCTGGCGCCGGCACAGCGCGCCAGATCCTGGCGCGACACGCCATTCCAGTCCTATAACTGCGGCAGCCTGGGCGAAGTGGAGCAGCGCGGCGCGCTGCTGCTCTATCCCGACACGGTCGATACGCGCCGCACTTCGGCCAGCAAGGACAACGTGGCTGAGCTGGCGGCGGCGGACGGCACGCCGGCGACGTCCGCCATCGGCTCCGGGCCGCTGCTGCTGCAGGATGGGCAATTCCTTTACGACGAGGCGCAGTCCGAAGAGGGACGGCCGATCGACAACTACGAAGTCGGCGGGCAGACCGGCGTGGGTTACGAGCGCGATGCCAGCGGGGTGCTGACCGTGCACCTCGTCAACATCGACGGCGAGGATTATGCCGAGGGTATGCATCAGTGGCTGATGGGGCTGTATTTCCTCAGCCCATATGCCCATTCCAGCGGCGCCGTGGCGCTGGGCAACGGCGGCGACGCGACGCTGTGGATCAACCCCGCCACGCCGGCGGTGCAGTCGGTGCTGGTGAGCAGCAGCAACCCCAACCACGCTTATTTCGAAGCCTTGTTCACCCACAACGGCCATCCGGGCATTGTTTCCAATTGCTCCGGATTTACGGCGCCGACGATCGGCTGCAGCGCCCGCCCGCTGCACGACGGGCTGTTTATCTATATGCGTTGAGCGGGGGCTGCTTCAGCCTCTTATTTCGCCGGAGCGGGTGCCGGCATTGGCGCTGGCGCTGTAGCTGACGGCGGCGGCCCCGGCGGGCTGGTCGGCGCGGAGAAGCCGGAAATCTGGTTGCCCCGTGAGTACATGCACTGCTGGTAGGCGATGTTGTACTGGTATTGCAGGCCGTAATAGGAATAGCGGTCGTCGTAAGAGCTGGTGGTGGTGCCGTTCGGGCCGCCGCCGATCTGCTGGTAGGCGAAGCCGCGGCAGACCTGGTCATCGGCCTGGAACACCTCGAACGGCTTGTACGGCGAAGGCATCACCGGCACGGTCGGCGCGTTCGGCAGTTCGACGCAGGCGCCGAGCAGGGCGGCGCCGATCAGCGCCGCGGCGGTGGTGCGCAGCTTGATGCTGTGAAACCTTTCGCTGCCAATCTTGCTCACGTCGGTTCTCCCTAAAGAAATGGACGGTTTCAAGGCGCCGGCGGCGGGCCTTGCACGCTAGGAGGCTGCTGGTCCGGAGCGCCCTGGGGCGCGGGCGGATAGTTCTGCGGTACCTGCTGATCATTCGGCGCGGGCTGCTGCTGATAGTCCGGCCCCGGCTGTTGCTGATAGGGCTGCTGTTGCGGGTAGGCCGGTGCCGGCTGCTGCTGATACGGCTGCTGCGGGTAGCCCTGGCCGGAGGGTTGCGCCGGGGGCGCCGGCGGCGGTGCGGGCGGCAAGGGCACATCGGGTTGCTGGCCCTGGGGCTGACCCTGCGCGTCGGCGGCCGGCGCGGCAGCTTGCGCGCCCGCGGCCATCGGCTGCCAGGGCGTGCTGCACTGGCTGACCGTGGGGTAGTAACCCGCCGGGTTACCGCACCAGTACCAGTATTGCTGCGGCTGCGCCACGGTGGTGGCCGGCGGCGCCGGCACCACCGTCACCGGCAGGGCGGCGGGATCCGGGTAGGGATAGACCGGGGCCGGATACAGGTACCAGTTGCCGCCGATGATCCACCACCAGCCGGGGTTGCCGCCGTACCAGCCGTGATACCAGCGGCCGCCATACCAGGCATTGCCGTAGAAATGCGGCGAGGGGCCGAACCAGTAGTGGCCGCCGTAGTAATAGTGGCCGCGGCCATAGCCGCCGCCATAGAAATGGCCACCGCCATGCGGGCCCGGACCACCGTAGCGGTCCCAGGCGTAGGCGGCTGCGGGAGCCGCGGCGGCGGCGACCAGGGCGATGCTCAGCGGGATGTTGAAGCGGGATTTCATGGCTGCGCTTGGAGGTTGAAGGCCGACAAAGTGGTGGGAACTCAGTTGAGGATGACGTCGACGCGGCGATTATGGCGGCGGCCGTCGGCGGTGGCGTTGCTGTCCACCGGGTGGTCCTCGCCCTTGCCGATGGCGGTGATGCGCTGCGGCGCGATGCCGTGGGCGATGAGGTACTGCATCACCGCGTCGGCCCGGCGCTGCGACAGTTCGCGGTTGGCCGCGGGCTTGCCGACGGAGTCGGTATGGCCTTCGACCACGATGCTGCGCTCCGGTTCCTTGCTGATCGAAGCGAGCAGGGTGTCGAGAGTGCCGGTCGCCGCGGGACGCAGGTCCGACTTGCCGGTGGCGAAGAGCACGTCGCCGAGGCTATACGTGACTTGGCCGGTGGGCGCCTGCACCGGCGGCTGTGCCGCCGCATGCGGCCTGGCCGTGGCCGCTACCGCGAGCCAGCCAACCGGGCATTCCCGCACATAGGGAAAATAGGCCCTGGCGGGCGGGCAGTAATACCAGTAGGCGGCCGGCGCCTGCTCGACGGTGACCGGCGGCGGCGCATAGACCACGGGCGGCGGATAATAGTAATAGCTGGGGCCGTAGTAATAGGGCGAGTAGTAGTTAGCTCCGTAGCCGTAGTACGGCCAGCCGACGCCGACGCCCACACCGACGACGACCCGCCCTGCGGAAGCCATCAGCGGCAAGCCGAGGAGGCCGAGTGCGATAACCAGGGAACCGCGTTTCAGAATGCCCATGACCATGTATCCGAATGGACTGTGCCCAAGCATGTGCCGACGACATGAACGCTAGCTGAACCGCCGGGTGGAAGTGCTGGTAAACGCTGTCTTTTTTACGAATCTTTACATGATGCCGCAGCGCATTGAGGGGCTGCGGCCGCGGCTGGCCCCCGGCGCAATCCTTTATCCCCTTCACCCGAGTGGACGATGTGACGGGGCGCTTTTGACGGAAAAATGCCCTCCTCAACATTGGGATAGCCACTGGAGGAGACCAGGATGGCTGGCACTAAGGATTACGGGCTGGGCGAATTCACCTATCCGCGCGGCTGGTTCATGGTCGCGGATGCGGCGGAGCTGAGGGACAAGCCGCTGCCGCTGAAGTTTTTCGGCCAGGATTTCGCGCTGTACCGCGGCAAGAGCGGCAAGATCGTGCTGCTCGACGCCTTTTGCCCGCACATGGGCACGCACCTGGCGAAGAACACCACGTCCTACGTCACCCATGACGGGCAGATCGAGGGCGACTCGATCCGCTGCCCCTATCACGGCTGGCGTTTCGGCGCGGACGGCAAGTGCAACGAGATCCCGTTTTCCAGCCTGCCCATTCCCAAGGCGGCCTGCGTGCGTTCCTGGCCGGTGGTGGAGCGCCTGGGTGCGGTCTTCGTCTGGCACGACCCGGAAGGCGGCGAGCCGGAATGGGATGCGCCGAACCTGGCGGAGTGGGACGACGCCGGCTGGGTGCGGCACCAGTGGGATCACCTGGGTCAGCTCAAGTGCCACCAGCAGGAGATCATCGACAACATCGCCGACTGCACCCATCTGCAGCCGGTGCATGGCTCCATCGTCAATTTCTTCGAGAACGAGTTCCGCGGCCATCTGGCTATCCAGCGCCAGGGCGGCCCGCACCGCACCCTGGTGAGCAGCGACGGCAAGAGCCCGATCCTGATCACCGACACGGTGTATCACGGTCCCGGCGTGCTGCTGTCGCGCATGTCCGGTACCCATGATGCGGTGATTCTGATCATGCATACCTCGGTCGAGGATGGCACGGTGCAGGTGTGGCACGCGCTGATGGTGCGCTCGCCCAGCAATGCGGCCAAGGTCACCGCGCAGGACACCGAAGCGGCGCGCATGTACCAGGCCGCCGCGCTGCAGGCGTTCTCGCAGGACTTCGAGGTATGGTCCAATAAGCGCGCCTGCATCAACGGCATGTTCATGCCCAGCGACGGCGCTTTCCGCAAGGCGCGCATCTGGTACAAGCAGTTCTACAACCCGCGCGCGAAGAAGGACGAGTTCCTCAAGCAGGCCGAAGGCGTCCATGTGCCGGCCGGCATGAAGCCGGCGCCGGAAGCGGCACGCGGCAATGTCTCGCTGGCGGATGCGGTGGCGGCGGAGAACCAGGCGCAGGCTGCCTAGGTTTTACAGCGCAGTTCGTTGTAACCAGAGCTCCTCTTCCGCGGCGGTGGAAGAGGAGCTTCGTTGTTGCGGACGGTGCGGCGGCGGCGAGTCAGGCGTTCGCCGCGCCGTGCCATCAGGACATCCGCTGTGCTTTCCGCCCGCCGTGCCTCATTTGACGAGGCCGACGCCGGTGCAATCCACGTGCTTCACGGATTCCGGGGCGCTGCAATAGGAAAGCGCGGGATTGTCGTCGGGATTCTTCGTCGCGTCGAACACCTGGCCGTCAGGGCAGGATGTCTGGGAGGCGATGCCGCGCTTGCAGGAATAACGCACCCGGCAATCCGGGTGTTCGTAGGTGCCGTCCTGCTTGCCGATGCAGAATTCGGAATCCCCGAGTATGGCAGGTACGTCCTTGAACGAAGGAACCGCCCCGGCCGCTGCGGAAAAGGACAGCACCGCCGCCGCGACCACGGTGGAACACACTGCCAGATGCCGCCATGTCTGTTGCTTCATACCGCTCCCTCCTCGTCTTCGGTGAATAAGCCGGCTTGCGTGCAGCGTCGGGCTGGAAGCGAGGGCGCAACGATCCCGTCCCCGGCTGTCATGGAAGACCAGGGTCTATCGAGAAGCGCAGTGCGTCCCACACCGTGCATGCAGCGGCGGCTTGCGCCCGTACGCGGCGCGCCTGCCCTGCCGTCCAGCCCTATGGCTCACGGATGCCACTTGGATGCGGCGAGCGTGGGGAATGGTTGCAATAGACTTGTTCAGTCCGACGAGTGGCGCGATGCACCTGCTGCGCAGTCCGGAAGTACTGTAATGCCCGACGTGCAGTGATCGGATAAGGTCATTGTGCTTTGATCGGTGCAGCCGCGCATCGCGCTAGACTGTGGGCATGAGTAGTAGCCCGTTACCGTCTTCCACTCCGCCGCCGGTGCTTGCCGGCGCGCGTGTGCTGGAATACGTCATTGTCGATGAAACGGTGGTCTTCACCGGCCGGCTGCATCTGTACAGCGGCAATGAACGCATCGGCAGGGTGCCGTGTCTGGCGATCTGCCGGGAATTCGACGATGGCCAGTACCTGCTGGTGCACTGCGGCGAGGACTGGGAGGCGCTCGGCGTGCAGGCCTGGAACGGACCGCTGGCGCGCGGGCCGGCATCGGTCGACGAGGTGAAGCTGCGCGCCGAAAGCTACTATGCCGGCCTCTCCTCGCGGTGGATCAGGCTGGAGGTTTCGCTGGAGGATGCGCAGGCCTACCACGAGGCGCAGGAACGGGAGTTCATCTGCTCCTTTTGCGGCCGTGGACCGGACGAGCTGCCCAGCGTATTCAGGGGCGGCAGCGCCACTATTTGCGGCGACTGCGTGCGCGAGCTGTACAGGATGCTGGATGAACCCGATGATGCGCCATCCCTGCAATAACCGCCGGAGCTGCGTTCTTGATCGCGCCGATGCCTGAAGTGAAAAGCGGCGCCATTGTCGCGCTGCGCCTGTTCGACATCGCTTATGCCATCGACCTGGCGCAGGCGGAAGCGCTGTGGGCGCAGCGGCAGGGCGGGGGCAGCAGCCGCAGCCAGCTCAGCGCCACCCCGGCCAAGGCGGTGGCCTTCGACGTGCCGCCGGTGCTGCTGCCGCTGGACGCGGTGCCGCTGCACATGGAAGGCATCGGCGTGAACGCCACCGCCACGGCGCGTCTCTACGATTTTGGGGTAGTGGCGCTGGCCCTGCGCATCCTGGTGGTGGATCACGACTGGGCCTCGTACACGCGCCTGTGCAACGCGGCGGCGCAGTCGATCGGTGCCGCGGTATGGGAGGCGCTGCTGCAGCGCGTACGCCTGCCGCTGGTCTCGGCGCTGGACCGGCCCTATGCCAGCGGGGTGCAGGAGGACTATCTGCTGGCCATCGTGCAGCAATGGAGCGAGCCGCAGAAAACGGTGGACCTGGAACAGCGCCTCGACCTGGTGCCGCTGTTGTCCGGCGAGCGGCGGCCCCTGTCGGAAGGCGCGCGGCGCGAGTTGCTGCGGCAGCGCTTCTCCTACTACGAGGACGATCTGGTGGTGCTGACCTGGGACCGCGCCTTCATCGTCGAGCCGCGCGGCGACTCGGACGTGGCCGACGTGCTGGAAGTGGCCAATGCGCAGCTGCTGGAGCAGCGTTACTACGACGAGATGCTGGACGACGAGCTGCCGCGCATGTACGACCTGGTGGAGCTGGCGCAGCGCGCCAGCCACTGGTATGCGCCGCGCCGCTTCGCCGACCTGGCGCGGCGCTTTTATACTCTGGTGGCGGAAGTGACCGAGCTGACCGAAAAGGCCGACAACGCCCTGCAGGTGACCGAGGACGTCTACCTGGCCCGCATCTACGCCGCGGCACTGGAGCAGTTCCGCGTGCCGAAGATCGGCGCGGCGGTGGACCGCAAGCTGGCCATCATGCGCGATACCTACACCGCGCTCTACAACGAGGCCGCCGGGCGGCGCGGCGAACTGATGGAGCTGGCGATCATCGTGCTGATCCTGGTGGAGATCGTGGTGGCGTTGGTGCAGAAGTTCTAGCGCGGATGCCCCGGCTGCGCACATGGCCGATAATGCGCGTCTTGGGGGAGTCCAACAATAATGAGTGTGTCGCTGGGACCGAATGTGCCGCGCCGGGGCAATGCCTTCTCGCGCTGGCTGGGCCGTGTGGTGTTGCGGGCGATGGGCTGGCGCTTGCAGGGGGCCATCCCCGATCTGCCGAAAATGATCCTCATCGGCGCGCCGCACACCTCCAATATGGACGGGGTGGTGTCGTTCGTCGCCATGACCGCCCTGGGATTGCGCGCCGGCACCATGGTCAAGGACAGTGCCTTCCGCGGCGCCACCGGCGTCCTGCTGCGCTGGCTCGGCGCCCAGCCGATCGACCGCAACAGCGCCAAAGGGGTGGTGGAGCAGACCATCGACGCCTTCAACCGCCTGCCGGGCTTCGTCCTGCTGCTGGCGCCGGAGGGCACGCGCAGCGCGGCGGCGGAGTGGAAGCGCGGCTTCTACCACGTTGCCAGGGGCGCCCGGGTGCCGGTGGTGCCCGCGGCGATCGACTACAGCCGCAAGCGCATCACCTTCGGGCCGCCGCTGGCCGCCAGCGACGACTTCGCGGCGGATTTGCGCCAGTTGCTGGCGTTTTACGCCGGGCATTCCTCGCCGCGCCATGCGCGGCGCCTGTCCCGGCCTCTGTGCGAGGCGCAGGGGCGGCAGTGGCGTCCTTCGGACGAGCCGGACCTTTAGCCGCTCCCGCCGCTTTCCCCGATAGGCCCGCCGGGGCGACCGTTCCCCCGAAGAACTGACTCGCCTGTCGGTTCCTGCCCGAAGCCCCGCTGCGTTGCGCTTACAGTCGCTCGACGGGCTGGCGCGGCAATCGCGCGCCCGGCTTTGGGCATGGAGTGAACATATGACACCTTTATTGATCGGCTTCGGTGCGACCGGCATTCGGGCGATGAAGCACCAGCTGATCGCGGCTACCGGGCCGATCACGGCGATCGCCGTGGGTGACGAGGCAGCGGTGGCCACCCTGGGTGCACTGCAAAGCCGCCACACGCTGCATAGCGTCCGTCTGCAGGTGCCGGCCGAACTGTACCGGACCAAGGGCTGGAGGCCGATTTTCGATCACAATGTGCTGGGCCTGTTCGCGACGCTGCGGCCCCTGCTGCTGACGCCGCGCATGGTCGCGCTCTATGCCGAGCTGGGCACCCTGGAAAGCGGCGGCGCGGCCGCCCTGTTCGCGCGCGAGATCACCGGCATGCGCCTGGGGCACCAGATCATCGCCAACCTGTTCAAGCCGGTGACCGAGAACGGCGCCCAGGTTACCTACCTGGCCGACACCCAGCTGTTCACCCTGGGACATTGCGCCATGTCGATGCAGATCGTGGCCGAGGATCATCTGATGCGTTCCAGCGTGACCAGTGCCGGCTTCGGCTTTGCCGATGCTGCCGCGGTGGTGATGTGGAACGAACACCTGGAGCGGGCCAAGCTGCTGCTCGAAGCCAGCGCCAACCAGCGCCGCACCGAGATCGGCCTGGTGGCGATGAATGGCGCGCGCGTGCAGCGTGAAGCGAAAGTAGTGGTCGGCGGGCGCTAGGGCCACGCCTTAGGCGCTGCCGCCCAGGCCGAAGCGGCGCATCAGCAGCTGGTCCTTGAGCCGCACCGGCAGTCGCGCCAGGCGCGGCAGGGCGCTGCTGCCCGAACCGAGGCGGATCACCGCACGCGGGCTGGAAGCCAGCACCTCGCGCACGAATGCCTTGGCGAATACCTTGGTCGGCGTGGCGTGCTCCTGCGAGGCGCCCGCCCGCTTGGCGATGCTGTCGGCAAACTTGGCGTAGAGCCGCCAGGTGTGCCGCCCGGTTTGTGCTTGGGCGCCGGCGCCGAAACCGGACTGGATGCCGCCGGGCTGCACCAGCAGCACCTCGATGCCGAAGGGTTTCAGCTCCATGCGCAGCGCGTCGTTGAGGCTGTGCAGCGCCGCCTTGCTGGCGCAATAAGGTCCGGCGAACGGCGTGGTGAGCACGCCGGAAACACTGCCCACGTTGACGATACGGCCGCTGCCCTGGCGGGCCATGGCCGGCACCACCGCCTGCACCATCGCCACCGGCGCGGTGAGATTGGTTTCCCACTGCCGGCGCAGCTCGTCCAGCGGCAGCTCGGCCGTCGGCCCCATCACGGGTATGCCGGCATTGTTCACCAGTACGTCCACCGCGCCGTGCTGCGCCTCCACCGCGCTCACCGCTGCTGCGATGGAAGTCGCGTCGGTCACGTCTAGCGCCAGCGTATGGATGCCTTGTGCCGCGAGGGCCTCAAGGGTTTGCGGCTTGCGCGCCGTGGCATAGGTGATGCAGCCGCGCGCCTGAAAGGCTTCGGCCAGGGCGTAGCCGATGCCGCTGGAGCAGCCGGTGATGAATACGACGGGTTTTGCTTTCATTGACTCGGATTCCCTGTTCAGCTCTCTGCGACGATGCGGTTGCGTTGCGTGCCCAGGTCCACACGGCCGTCGCTGCTGGCGATGCGGGCTTCCACCAGGTCGCCCTCCTTGAGATATTGCGGGCGCCCGGATTGCACCTTGAAGAAAATATCCCACTTCTTCTTCTCCGGCAGCAACGCACCCAGTTTTTGCCTGGCCGGGGAAGGGATGGACAGGGCGCAGCCGGCGGGCGTGCCGGTGGACAGCAGATCGCCGGGCGCGAAATCCTGCACGCCGGACAGTTCGGTGAGGGTTTCCGCCGGGCCGTAGACCAGGTTGGCGCTGGAGTCCTGCTGCCGCACTGCGCCGTTGACGCTCAGCTTCAATTGCAGCTGACGCAGCAGCCCGATCTCTCCGGGCTCGAGCAGGCACAGCCAGGGCCCGACCGGGCCGAACGTGCGGAAGCTCTTGCCCTTGTAGAACTGCATCTGCGGGATCTGCACGTCGCGCGCCGAGTAGTCGTTGACGATCACCGCGCCGGCGATGAACTCGTGCAAGTTGGCGTCGCTCACTTGCACCGGGCCGTCGATGGCCTTCCTCAGGATCAGGCCCAGTTCGATTTCGTAGTCGAGAAAGCGGACGCTGTGCGGGCGGATCACGTCGCTGTCGGCGGGAACGATACAGCTCGCCGCCTTGGTGAAGATCATGTTGTAGCTTTTCACGTCAGGATTCATGCCGGACTCGATCATGTGCTGGCGGTAATTGGCGCCCTGGCAGACGAACTGCTGGTTCGCCGTCACCGGCGCCAGCAGCCGCACTTGGGGCAGGTCTAGCGTGGCGCCTTGCAGCGCCCGGAGTTCGGCCGGGGTGGTGCCCCGGATGAAGTCGCCGGTGGTGGCGAAGTCGCCCGGCACCGGCGTGATCCGCTGCTCGCGGATCACGCCCCACTGGGCGCGATTCTGATGGCTGAAGCGGATGATATTGACGGACATGTTTGAGTCCCGGGAGTCGAGTGGTTTCAGCCGAACAGCCTGGCCATGGTAAGGAGTTTGCCGAAAGACAGGTCCGGGCTGCGGCGCAGGTTGCGGATCAGCGCGGCGATATTGGCAGGCGTCAGCCGAGGCCTGGTGAAGCTCGCCGGCATCACCTGGCCCCATTGCGACATGGCCTCGCGGCTGACGACATGGGTGCCGGTGGGGCGGTCGGCGGTGAACAGGTCGCCGTCGCAATAGTGCTCGTGCTTGTCGCCCCAGGGGTCCTGCCAGTAGTCGAAGATCTGGCTGCCGAGGATGTGGCGGCCGATGCCCCAGGCATGCTTCCAGCCGCGCTCGCGTAACACCCGCTGGCCCATGCCGATGGCGTCGGCATCCACCACTTCGTAGGCGCTATGGCTGTAGGCGGGCATGAAGCCCTGCGCCAATGCCAGGGTGTGGTGGTCGGCTGGCAGGTCACCGAGGTCCAGCCGCAGGAAGCTCACCGCCGGCGAGCCGTCCGGCAGCAGTTGCACATCGCTGGGAATGAAGCCGAAGTGGCGCGAGTACCAGGCGCAGCTCGCCTGGTAGTCGGCGACTTCCAGGACCACATGGCCCAGGCGCAGGATATCCGGCGGCTCGGTCGGAGGGCGCTGCATCCGGTTGATGCGGGGATGCTCGCCGCCCAGGTTGAGCGGCAAGGGCGCGCGATGCGGCTGCGGCCTCGATCGGGACTGCCCGCAAATCGCCTCGACGACGAAGCCGGACGGATCGGTCAATCTGACCATCTCGCCGCCGCCGGGATGCGAGCAGGGCTCGATCCGCGCGCCCACCTGGATGGCCGCCAGCAGATCAAGATCGCCGCGCTGTGCAACAGCAAGGCCAAAGCCGACGAACCTTGGCTGCGCCGCCTGCATGACACGATAGCAATACGGTGCGAATCCTGTTCCTCGCAGGTACAGGGCCTGCGCGGAGCGCTCGGCTACCTGCAAGCCGAAATCCGTGAGGAAGCGGTGCGCGCGATCGAGGTCGGGCCGCTCGAAAATCAGATGGGTCAGCGACTGCGCGCGCACGGTTGGCTGCGGATGCCGCGCGGGTTGTGCAGTGACCAGACGCAGCGGGGTCTCCGGCTGGCTCATGTCGCACCGATCCTGGCCGCCAGGCCCGGGAACTGGGCCAGGGCATTGCTCCGGTTCACTTGCAGCAATTCATCCGTGTTGAACGAATTCTTGAGCTGCGGCGCCGGGTCGCCGGGAATGATGAAAGTGATGTTGGAAAACGGCCAGTCGGTGGCGAACATGACGTGGCTGACCTCGGTGACCTGGCGCACCGACATCATCGCCGACGCCGCCGGCGACAGGGCCGTGTCGTAGAACAGCTTGGCGTAGTCCAGGTTCTGGTTGTCGAGGCTGGGGATGTCGAGGTTCTGCGCCAGTACCGGGTAGATGGTCAGCACGCTGGTGCGATAGGCCAGGAAAGGCAGGGCGCCGCCGGCGTGGGCCAGCAACCAGCGGATCTTCGGATACAGCTCGAACACGCCGTTGTAGAGCATGTTGACCGCGGCGCGAGTAGTGTCGAAGGGGAATTCGTAGAGGAAGGTGAAAGTCGACAGCACCGGGATGGTCGGCACCGCGCTCGGCGTCACCGGGTGCAGAAACACCATCGCCTCCAGTTCGTTGAGGGTTTCGAACAGGGGAGCGAAGCGCGGATCGCCCATGTAGGCGCCGTGGTAATTGCTGAACACACCGATGCCATCCATCTTCAGCTCGGTGATCGCCCGCCGCGCCTCGGCGCAGGCGTTGGCGATGTCGACGGGATCGTTCAGATCGCCCAGCGGCAGCACCGCGAAGCCGCCGAAGCGCCCCCGCAGCAGCGGGTCGGTGCTATTGATCAGGGTATTGGCGGTGTAGTCGTTGATCTGCACCGCCATGGCTTGCCGCGCGGCCGTGGTGGGCAGGAAGTAGACGCCCGGCTCGGAGATGGAGAGGATCTGGGTCTGGATGCCGTATTCATCCATGAAGCCCGTCGCCAGCGCCGGCGACCACGGCGGAATCGGGATGCCGCCGGCGGTGAGCACGCCGTTTTCGGTCAGCGCCAGGCGATAGAAGTCCGGGATGTGATGGCAATGCACGTCGATGCGGAAATTTCCCGTCGGCGTCGTGGCGGTGCCGCTGCCGGCTGCGGTGCCGGTGGTGGCGTCGAGTTGCGCCGCCTGCGAGCTGCCGCAGCCTTGCAGCAGGGTCGCACCGCTGGTCAGGGCTCCCATGTTCAGCGCGGCCTTGAGCAGGCTGCGGCGTCGCGGGTCGGCGGGCGCCGCCGCCTCGTTGGTGGTTTTCATGTCTCCTCCAGGGGATGGGTGGAACGGGCCGGCGGTCTATGCCGCTTTGCGGCCGGGTGGTTGCATCTGCGGCAATTCGGGCAGGGGCGGCAGTTCCGCGTTGGCGATGTCGCGGGCTTCCTGCGCTGGAATACCCATGCCGCGCAGCAGCAGTCCGGCAGTGTCCGATCCGGCTTCGCGCCAGGTGTTGTGTCCTTCGAGCACCAGGAATATCGCCGACAGCACGCTCCCTGCGACCAGGGAAATCACCGACGGCAATTGCTCCGCCTTAAAGTCGTAACGGCCCAGGCTCATGCCCAGCAGCACGTCGCGCATCGGCGGGCCGCTCCACAGCCCCTGCAGCGCTTCATTGCTGAAGGCGAAGCGGCTGACGAAGCGGCCCCAATGCGGTTCCTCGTGCGCGCGGCGGATGAAGAAGCGGATGCCGTTGGCGAGGCGGCGAGCCGGATCGGGCACGCCGCCGAAACTCGCCACCACCCGCTGGTGCATCTCGTCGGCCAGCTGGGCCGCCACCGATTGAAACAGCAGGTCCGGCGATTCCAGATTGTTGTAGATGGTGCCGCGGGCGATGCCGGCGGCCTGGGCCAGCTCGCTCACCGTGATCTGGTTGCTGCCTTTTTCGGCAAACAGGCGCAGCGCGGCCTGGTGAATGCGGGTTTGGGCGGGGCTCATGAGCACGCAAAGGCGAAATGCAATGAGCCAACTGTATTGAACATATATGTTCAATACAAGTCGTATAAGTTCTAAAACTGACGAACGGTAGCAAAAATATCTTGCCGATATTGAACAATACTGTTCAAATAAATCAAATAATGACTATTTCTGGAAGAGAGAAATGAGGCAGATGAAAACCTGCGATGTGGCCATCGTCGGCCTGGGTCCGACCGGCGCGGTTCTGGCCAACCTGCTCGGCAAGAGCGGCTGCACCGTGGTCGGACTGGAGCGCGAGCCGGACCTGTATTACTCGCCGCGCGCCGTGCATTTCGACGACGAGATCATGCGCGTCTTCCAGGCAGCCGGCCTGTCGGAAGAGATCGGCGCCACCTCCGAGGCCTTCACCGAGATGGAATTCCTGTTGAAAGCGGGAGGCCCGCCGGCGATGCGCAGCAAGATCGGTTCGCAGGACTTCCGCTACGGCCATCACGGCGCCTGGTGGTTTCACCAGCCGACGCTGGAGCGCCACTTCCACGACGGCCTCAAGCGCTTCCCCAATGTGACCCCGTTATACGGCGTCGAGGTGACCGGCATTGCGCAGGACGCGGCGGGTGCGACGCTGCGCTACCGCACGCGCGGCGGTGCCGATGGCGAGATCCGCGCCCGCTATGTCATCGGCTGCGACGGCGGCCGCAGCTTCGTGCGCAAGGAAGCGGAGCTGCCGCTGGATACCGCGGATTTCGACGAGGCCTGGGTAGTGGTCGATACCAAAACGCGATCCGGCGCCAAGCATCCCGATCTGCCGAAAAACCACCGGCAGGTCTGCGACCCGAAGCAGCCGGTCACCTATGTGCCGATCGCCGGGCCGTATTACGAGTGGCAGTTCATGGTGATGAACGGCAGGAGCGAGCGCGAGGCGACCGATCCGGCCTTCGTGCGCAGCCAGCTGCGCAACTACGTCGACCTGGGCAGCATCGAGATCACGCGCATCGCCTATTACAAGTTCCACGCCCTGTGGGCGCGCCGGTGGCGCAATGGCCGGCTCATTCTCGCCGGGGACTCGGCGCACCAGATGCCGCCTTTCCTCGGCCAGGGCATGTGCTCCGGTATCCGCGATGCCAGCAGCCTGAGCTGGCGCCTGGACCTGGTGCTGCGCGGCGTCGCCGCGCCGGCGATCCTCGACGACTACGAGAGCGAGCGCAGCGCCCATGTGCGGCACATCATCCATGGCGCGATGTTTCTCGGTCATATCATCCAGACGCGCAATCCGCTTGTGGCCCTGCTGCGCAACCTGCTGTTGTTCAGGCCGGCCAGCGCCGTTCCCGCGATCAGTCGCCTGGTCTACGCCATGGCCAACCGCAAGCGGCCTTTGCGCGAAGGCTTCCTCGGCGCGGTGAGCAAAAAGCTGGCGGGCCAGATCGCGCTGCAGCCGAAGGTGACCCTGCCGGACGGGCGCGAGGCGCTGCTCGACGAAGCGCTGGGCAACGGCTTTGCCCTGCTGGTTCGCCGCGGCCTCATCGACACCCGGCGCCCGGACCTGACGCGGCTGAAGGGGCTGGTCGACCTGAAGATCGTGCAGTTCGCGGACGCCGCGGATGCGCGCTGCATCGGCGATGCCCAAGGCAGGCTGCGCCAGTGGTTCGACGGCGCCGCAGTCGATTTCGTCCTGATCCGGCCGGACCGTTACATCTTCGATGCCGGTCGGGCCGGCGCCCTGGGCGAGGTGCTGAGCGCTTTCCTGGCCGGGTTCCCCACGCCCGCTGCATCCGCCGGGCAGTTGCAGGTGGCGGCATGAACCAGGTTCCGGTGCTCATCGTCGGCGGCGGTCCGGTCGGGCTGACACTGGCCCTGTCCCTGAGCCGGCAAGGCGTGCGTTCGCTGCTGGTCAACGATCGCAAGGCCACCACCACGCATCCGAAACTCGATGTGGTCAATTGCCGCTCGATGGAGATTTTCCGCCAGCTTGCTCTGGCGGAGAAAATCCGCGCCGCGGGCAATCCGCCCGGCGCCAACCAGTATTCGGCGTTCGCGGCATCGGCAAGCGGCCCGTTTTACACGGTGATGTCCGATCGTCACATCATTTATCAGCCGGTTGCCGTCGCTAACCGGGCAATCCAGTCCTGCACCGACGGCAGCCTGCCGCTGGAATCGATGCAGCGCATCGCCCAGATGCACCTGGAGCCGGTGCTGCTCGATGCGGCGCAGGCCGACCCGAACATCGAACTGCGCTTCGGCTGGCGCCTGTATGGCTTCGAGCAGGATGCCGCCGGGGTCACCGCGCTGCTGCAGGACGTGGATGCGGGCGCCAGCGAGCAGATCCGCGCGGATTACCTGATCGGCTGCGATGGCCCCAACAGCCGCGTGCGCAATTTCCTCAATATCGACTATGACGGCACCCGCGATCTGATTGGTGAACTGTTCATCATTCACCTGCGCTCGGACGAGATTGCCCGCCTGTATCCTGACCGGCAGCCGTACTGGCACACCTGGATTTCGCGGCCCGGCTTCAGCGGTCTGCTGGTGTCGCCCAATGCCGGCCGCAACGATTATGTATTGCACCGGCCGTTCGGACCGCGCGTGGGCGAATCCCTGGAGAGCATCGTCGATGCCGCCCTGGGGACAACGCTCAAGTACGAAATCGTGCAAAGCGGCCCGTGGCGGCCGCAGTTCCTGGTGGCCGAATCGTTCGGGCGCCGCCGCGTGTTCATTGCCGGCGATGCCACGCACCAGTACATGCCCACCGGCGGCCTGGGTATGAATACCGGCGTCACCGAAGCCCACAACCTGGCCTGGAAGCTCGCCGCCTGCATCCAGGGCTGGGGTGGTCCGGCGCTGCTTGATAGCTACGAAGCCGAGCGCCTGCCGGTGGCGCGGCGCAACCGCGATCATGTCAAGAAGTGCGCGGCGGCGGCGTTCGAGACCAACTTCCCCAAGACCGACCAGCTGCTGGACCAGACGCCGGAAGGCGAGCGCAACCGCAGGGAAATGGCGCAGGCATTCGAGAGCAAGGTGTCGCGCATGTACGAATCGCTCGGTATGGAAATCGGTTTCCGCTATCGCGGATCGCCGGTGGTATGCAAGGACCCGGCGCCCGAGCCGCCGCAGGATGAAATCCGCTACACGCCGACGACCTGGAGCGGGGCGCGCCTGCCGAGTGCGTTCCGCGGCGACGGCCGGGCGGTATTCGATCTGCTGGCCGGGCAGGGCTTCACCCTGCTGGCGCTCGATGCCGATCCGGCTGAGGCTTCACCATTGCAGAGTGCGGCCGACGCGGCGGGTATGCCGCTGCAGGTTTTGCCCCTGAACGAGCCCCATCTGGCGCGGCTCTACGAAAAGCGCTTCGTGCTGGTGCGGCCGGATCAGCATGTGGCCTGGCGCGGCAATGAGATTCCTCAGGCCTGCGCGTCCATCGTCAACACCATTCGCGGAGCCGCCTGAGCCATGTTGACCCTGATCGGCAACCTGAAGCTGTACCTGCTGCTCTCCGTCACCCTGCGGCTGCTGCGCAGGGCGCAGCGCAACTCCGAACGGGTGCGCGCCCTGATGCGGGAAGAGGGCTTCGTCTTCCAGATCCAGACGGCGCGGGGCGCCGGTGGTTATTTCGAGTTGCGCGGCGGCGTGATGAAACTGGAGCATGGCCTGCATCCACGGCCGGATCTGGTGCAGATATGGTCCAGCGGCAATGAAGCTTTCCGGGTCATGATCAGCAGTGACGAGACCGAGGTGCTGCGCGCTTTCGAGCTGGGGCAGTGCCGCATGCAGGGCGATTTCCTGATCGCGCTGTGGTTCAACGAGGTCATGAAAATCGCGCGCGGCCGCGATTCTATGCAGGTCACCGCGTTTCTTGCCGCGGCGAAAGCCTGATCTTGTCTTGCGCGCCGCGACGAGCGCTGTTGCCTTACTCGCCGGCGGAGAGCGGCGGCAATTCGGCCCGGGACAGCTTGCGCGCGTCCTCGACCGGCACGCCCATGGCGCGCAGCACCAGCTCCGCCGCATCGGAGCCGGCATCGCGCCAGGCGCGATGTCCCTCCAGCACCAGGAACATCGCGGACAGCACGGTGCCCGCGATCATGGCGATGACCGTCGGCAATTGTTCCTGGGGAAAATCGTAGCGGCGCTGCGCGATGCCGAGCAGGATGTCCTGGGTCGGCGGTCCGGCCCACATGCCCCGCAAGGACTCGTTGCTGAAGGCGAAGCGGTTGATGAAGCGCCCCCAGTGCGGTTCCTCGTGGGCGCGGCGCACGAAGAAGCGGATGCCGTTGGCCAGGCGGTGGGCCGGATCTTCGATCCCTTTGAAGCTGGCGACAACCCGCTGGTGCATCTCGCCGCTGAGCTGTGCCGCCACCGTGTTGAACAGGTCTTCGGGCGAGTCGAGGTTATTGTGCACCGTGCCGCGGGCGACGCCGGCGGCCAGCGCCAGCTCGCTCATGGTCACTGCCGCGGAGCCCTTCTCGGCGAAAAGACGCAGTGCTGCGTGGTGAATGCGCGCCTGTGCGGCGGTCAGCCCAGCCATGGTGTTCCCGGATCGAGCAACAAGTCATCCATTGAACACCATTGCTTCGGATGAGTCACTACCGTCCAGGGCAGGTCGCGGATGGTATTGAAGCTGCGCGTGCGGGAGCAGGGGGCGGATAGCGGCAGTGCGTAACTGCGGCCGCCGAATCGGCCATGCGCCCCGCCGGAATGTATCCGGCGGGGCGTGGCTATACCGACGACGCCTTAGTTGGCGGCCGGCGCCGCGGGAGCGGCGGCCGGCGCTGCCTTGTGGGCGTGGTGCCGCTTCTCCGCCTGGTTACGGAACAGCGTGTCGGCGGTCGCCTTCTGCTCGTCGGACAGGGTGCCGTACAGCGCGGTGAAAGCGGTGACCAGCTTCTGCATGTTGTCGGCATGCAGTTGCGCCAGGGCGGCGTAGGACTTCATCGCGTCATCCGCGTTCAGGCCGGAAATTTTCTGCGCGCGATCGCGGAAGGCCTCGTCGGTCTTCTGCGCGTTGTCGCGCATGGTCTGCGCGAAAGCGTCCCACTGCTGCGTCTGCTGGTCGGTGATCTTCAGCTTGGTGTGCAGATCCTTGATGCGCTTCTCGACGAAGTCTTCATGCTTCCCGGCGGGGGCGGCCTTGGCCGGTGCGGCGGCAGGTGCGCTCGGCGCGGCTGCCGGGGTGCCCTGCGCCAAGGCGGAGGTGGCGAGCAGGGCCAGCGTCAGCACGGCGGGCGTGGCAAGGGTACGGATCGGATTTTTCATGACTGGATTCCCGTAATGGATTTTTGATTGGCGAGAACTGCGTTGGAGTACCTTGGGGTATTCGTTGCCCGGGTTTCAGGCCCGGGCGGCAAGGCTGTGACTCAGTAGCCGGGGGCCGGGGGCGGGTAGTAGCCGGGCGGATAGCTGTTCGGGTAGTAAACCACGCCCGGCGGAGGGGGCGGAGGCGGCGCCGAATAGACCACGGCCGGCGGCGGCTGCGTGGCGCCGATGATGGCGGCGCCGGCGACGGCTCCGAGCAGGGCGCCGACGACCAGACCACCACCGCCTCCACCACCGTGATAGCCGCCACGGTAGCCACCACCATGGTAGCCGTAGCCAGGGCGGCCACCACCGTGCCAACGATCCGCCTGCGCCGGCAGAACGGCCGCCACGGACGCGACGGCGAGGGCCGCCACGGCGATGCGGCGATAAGGGGATATTCGAGAGTTCTGTGTCATAAACGTTGCCTCCTGCTGGTTCATGGTTATGGTCTGCGCCAGCCCGCTATTGCATGCCTGACCGGGAACCGCTCGGCGCGACGACGGCCAATAAAGCGGCCGGTTCCGGCACCGCATTCCTTTGCCGTCACCGGAGTGTATGACAACGCCGGTGACGCTTCGTTTAAGACGATCGGCGAAAAGTGCGCCGGCCCGTTCTTCCATTTGAACGATTGTATGCCCGAAGAGCAGAGCTTGCGTAGGGTGTCCCACCAGGGCGGTTCGGCTCTCCGGGCGCCAATGGAGCTTGTGTTAAGTAATGTTAAGCGCCGCCGCGCAGGTGCCGCAGGCTGTGTTGGATACGCAGCAGCACCACCGTCAGCAGCACCGCCGGAATCAGCAACGCCAGGTTGTGCAGATGTGGTGTGCACACCGCGCCGGTGAAGGCGCCGAGCAGGAAAAGGGCGCAGACCAGGCCGAAGGTGCGCGCCTGTCCGAGGCCGTCGCCGCGCCGTCCCGGCTGAAACGCCAGGAACAGACCCTCGGCGAGGCGGCGCAGGTTGCCGGTGGTCATCACCGAGTTGTAGGACCAGCTCCCCACTTTGGGAAAGCTGGAGTTCTGCAAGGCGGCAACGAAGGACAAGCCCAGCACCAGCCACAGGTCCGGAAACGAAACCGGTAGCCACGCCGCACCGCACAGGAACAGTATTTCCAGCACCAGGCAGAGCAATGCCGGGTGGCGCAGCAGGGGTCGGGGCGAAGGCCGCCCGAGCAGCTGCGCGGTGAAGACGCCGAGCAGGAAGGCGATGATCGGCGGAATATGGCGCCAGGCCTGTGGCCAGTCGCCGGCGGCGGCGAAGACGCCGAGCAGCACCACGTTGCCGGTCATGGCGTTGGCGAAGACGTGGCCGTGGCCGACATAGGTGAAAGCGTCGAGGAAGCCGCCGGAGACGGTGAGCAGGGCGGCCGCTTCAAGCGTGGCGTGGGGCGGGGCAGGGGCGGCAGGCGTGCCCAAGCTCGGGCCCTGTTCCGTTTCGGGCTTCAACATGAAACGGGCGGACGCGCTTGCCGCTTCAAATCTTGCGGCGGGACCGGAATCATGCGGCGCGGCGGTCGAATTCGCGCATGGCGCTGATGATGTCCTGCAGGTGCTGCTCGACCCAGCGGTCGAGCAGGGTGATGGGTCCGCTCAGGGAAGCGCCCAGCGGCGTCAGGGAATACTCGACCCGCGGCGGCACCTCGGGATAGGCCTGGCGCGCGACGAAGCCGTTGCGCTCCAGCCGCCGCAGCGTCTGGATCAGCATCTTCTCGGAAATGCCGCCGATCTGCCGCCGCAGCTCCGAGGTGCGGGCCGGGCCCCTGGCGAGCCGGTGCACCAGCAGCAGCGCCCACTTCTCGGCCAGCACGTCGAGCACGGCGCGGGCCGGGCAGCCGGCATCGAACACATCCGCCTTGGCGCAGGAGCTGTCGATGGCCTTGGTCATTTCTTAAAACTTACCAGAAGGTAGGTACTTGTTCAATGGAAAGCCAAGTGCAATGCTTGAAGAGGTCGCGGCAGGCCGCGCGGCGCCGATGCGCCGGCGCGGCAGCTGCCGTCAATAAACATAACCATCCGCTAGCCTGAGGAAATTCACCATGAAACTGTTCTATACCCCCGGCGCCTGTTCGCTTTCGCCGCATATCGCCCTGCTCGAAGCCGGGCTGCCCTTCACCCTGAGCAAGGTTGACCTGAAGAACAAGAAGCTCGAATCGGGCGAGGACTTCAACGGCATCAACGCCAAGGGCTATGTGCCGGCGCTGCAGTTCGATGATGGGCAGGTGCTGACCGAGGGCTCGGCCATCGTGCAGTACATCGCCGATCTGAAGCCGGCCGCGGGCTTGGCCCCGGCCGCCGGCACGGTGGAGCGCTACCGCCTGCAGGAGTGGCTGAACTTCATCACCGCCGAGCTGCACAAGCCGATGGGTTCGATGTTCAACCCGGCGCAGGCGCCGGAATGGAAGGAGTCGGTCAAGGCCACGCTGTCGAAGCGGCTCGACTGGCTGTCGAAGCAGCTCGAGGGCAAGCAGTATCTGCTGGGCGACAAGTTCAGCATTGCCGACGGCTACCTGTTCACCATCCTCAACTGGGCCGGCATGGTCAAGTTCGATCTGGCCCCATGGCCGGTGATCCAGCAGTACGCCGCGCGCGTCGGCCAGCGGCCGAAGGTGGTGGAGGCGCTGAAGGCCGAAGGGCTGCTGCACTAGAAGCAACGGCTCGCGCCGCGGGCGGAACCAGCGCTGAACTGCGTTCCCTCCGCGGCGCGGCTCAACGGCCGCCGGCGTAAACTCGGCCCATGATGATCTCTCCTGTTGCGGACAATCGGTCCCGCCTGTGCCCCTTGTGCGGCGGCGCCAACGATTGCCGCATGGCGTGCAGCGGGAATTCCGCGAATCCGGGGGAGCTCTGCTGGTGCGAGAAGGAGCGGTTCTCTCCGGGCCTGCTTGCACGCGCGGCACAGGCGCGGACAGGCGGGTCCTGCATCTGCATCCGCTGCGTCCAGGCGCAACACGCAGCGGCTCAGTGACGGCCGCGGCGATCGCAGGGCTGTCGCCAGCCGCTGGCAATGTTGCCGCCGCGGCGCTTATGATCGTTTGACGCCAGGGCGCCGGAGGAACGCGCCATGATCCGGGTGCTGATCGCTTGCTGCCTGCTGTGCGGTGCCGTGCGCGCCGATGGCCTCAGGGACATCGGCGCGGCCATCGGCGCGCAGAACCATGGTCAATACCAGATCGGCATCGTCCTCTACACCTCGGCGATCCGCGACCCGCAACTGTCGGACTACGATCGCGAGGTCGCCTTCTACAACCGCGCCGATGCCTACCAGGCGGAGGGCGACTACGACCTGGCCATCGGCGACTACAGCGAACTGCTGCGCCTCGATCCGCAGCACAGCTGGGCCTACTACAACCGCGGCCAGTCCTATTGGTCCAAGGGCGACAAGGACAAGGCCATCGCCGATTTCGACCAGGTGGTGCGACTGGACCCGCGCAACGCCCGCGCCTGGTGCGCCCGCGGCAATGCCTATCGCTCCCGCTACGATTACCCGCGGGCCCTGGCCGACTACGACGCCGCCCTGCGGCTCGACGCGGCCGATCCCTGGATCTGGTTCAATCGCGCCGTCGCCTACAACGACCAGGGCGATAGCGGCCGCGCCATCGCCGACTTCGGCCAGGCGCTGCGACTCGATCCGCGCTACGAGCAGGCTTGGCTGGACCTCGCCCAGGCGCATCGCGCCGCCGGCAATCCGGACCAGGCCATCGCCGATTACACCCAGGCGCTGCGGCTCGATCCCAACAATGCCGTTGCCTGGTACAACCGCGCCAACCTCCATGGCGCCAAAGGCGAGGTGGAGAGCGCCATCGCCGACTACGATCGCACCCTGAGCCTGGCCCCGCAAAACGCCTGGGCCTGGTTCAACCGCGCCGGCATGCACCTGAACCATGGCGACTACGACGCCGCCATCGCCGACTACCAGCGGGCGATGAGCCTGAAGCTCGACAGCGCCGAGACCCGCTTCGGCCTGGGCAGCGCACGCTTCTTCGCCGGCCGCTACGACGAGGCCGCCGACGATTTCGGCCACGCCGTGGCCATGCCGGCCGACTCCACCCTGGCGATGGTGTCCGGCGATGCGCCCGGCGCCGGCAACACCGAACTGCGCTATCAGCTGATCTGGCGCTACTTTGCGAGACGCCGCGCCGGACGGGATGCGGCCGCGGAACTGCGCAGCGCCAGCGCGGCCTTGAACGACACGGCCTGGCCGTCGCCGGTCATCGACTATCTGCTCGGCAGCATCGACGCCGAGCGGCTGCTCGCACTCGCCGCCGATCCCGACCCCGGCCGCAGGCAGCAGCAGCAATGCGAGGCGGGCGCCTACCTGGCGGAGGCCAGCCTGCTCGCCGGCGATCGCGCCGCCGCACTGCAGCGCTTCGAGCAGGCCCGCACGCAGTGCCCTGTCAGTTTTGTCGAGTACAACTTGGCCACCGCCGAACTGCGGCAGCTGGCAGCGCCGCACTAGGGCGGTGTCCCAGAAATAAACCACATCACCCCTCTCCCTTCGGGAGAGGGGCAGGCGAAGGCATGGATGCCCGAGGTAGGGCAACGCATGGAGCGGTTGCCGAGGTGAGGGACGCAGGTTTGACCAGGCGCAAATCTGCTTGAAAGTGCGCCCCTCACCCGCCGCTTCGCGGCGGCCTCTCCCAGAGGGAGAGGCGAATGATCCGGCACATTGAGGCGACGAACCTAAAGGACACTACAGGGCAATGCCTGCTATGTCGTCTGGCGGATGGTTTCAACGAGCAGCCGCGAGCGGTCGGCGCAGGGGCCGACCAGGATTTCGACTTCCCCCGGCTCGAATACGGGCGTGAGATCGAGGCCGAGGAAGCGCAGCTCCGATGCGGGCAGGGTCATGGCGACGGTGCCGGTTTCGCCGGGCCGCAGGCTGATCTTGGCGAAGCCTCTCAGCTCCAGCAGCGGCCGCGCCACGCTGGCCACCTTGTCGCGCGTGAACAGGAAGACGGTTTCTTCTGCCGCGCGCTGGCCGGTGTTGCTGACCTCGACGCGGATTTCGACGTGGTCGCTTTCCGTCACGATGCCTGGGCTGACCTGGAGCTTGGCGAAGTTGAAGCTGCCGTAGCCGAGGCCATGGCCGAAGGGATAGAGCGGGTCGTTCGCCACATCGAGATACTTGCTGGTGAAGTAGTCGTCCGGATTCGCCGGCCGGCCGCTCGGGCGCTGCGCGTAGAAGATCGGTACCTGGCCGAGCGCCCGCGGCCAGCTGATCGGCGTGCGCCCGCTCGGCGACACGCGTCCGGTCAGCACATCGCCGATGGCATTGCCGGCCTCGCTGCCGAGGAACCAGGCTGCCAGCAGGGCGTCCGCCTGCTCGGCCAGCCAGGGCACGATCAGCGGCCGGCCCGAGAACAGCACCACGGTGACGCGGACGCCGAGCTTGCGCGCACGCTCGATCACTGCTTCGGCCAGGGCGCGCTGCTGCCCCGGCAGCTCCGGGTAGGCGCGGCTGGCGGCTTCACCGCTCATCGTCGCCCCTTCGCCCAGGCACAGCACGATGGCATCCGCGCCCTCGCACAGCTCGACGGCCGCGGCGATGCCCTCGCCGGTGCCGCCGGTGATGGCCACGCCCGGCGCATGCACGATCTCCGCTTTCGGCAAGCTTTCGCGCAGGCCGGCGAGCACGCTGACCTGGCCCTCCGCCACGCCCGCCGCCCACCAGGGGCCGCGCATTTCCCCGGCGGCGTCGGCCAGCGGGCCGATCAGGCACAGGCGGCGCACCGAGGCGGGCAGGGGCAGCGCTTCATGATCGTTCTTCAGCATCACGATGGCGCGCGCCGCCACGCTGCGCGCCAGCTGGCGGCGCTGCGCCAGGGCCTCGGCGGTTTCGGGCCGCGCGCCGCGCCGATAGGGATCGTCGAACAGGCCGAGGCGCTCCTTCAGTATCAGCACGCGGCGCACCGAGGTGTCGATCTCATCCATCGTCACCAGGCCGCGTTCCAGGGCGATGGGCAGGCCGCGGCGGTAGGCGTCGGCCATCATGTCGATGTCCACGCCGGCCTTGAGGGCCAGCGCCGCCGCCTCCGGCAGGTCGGCGGCGACGCCGTGGCGCAGCAGCTCGCCGATGGCGTTGTAGTCGCTCACCAGCACGCCGTCGAAGCCGAGTTGTCCGCGCAGGTAGTCGCGCAGCAGGGCGGTGTGCGCGGTCATCGGCACGCCGGCCAGGTCGGTGAAGGCGGGCATGATCGTCGCCACTCCGGCCGCCACCGCGGCGACGAAAGGCGGCAGATGCACTTCGCGCAGCGTCCGCTCCGAGATGTCGACCGAGGCATACTCGCGTCCCGCCGTGACCGGGCCATAGGCGCAGAAATGCTTGGCGCAGGCGGCGAGCGCGTCGGCGTCGGCCAGATCGCCGCCCTGGAAGCCGCGGACTTTCGCCCCGGCGATGAGCACCCCGAGCAGGGGATCCTCACCCGGGCCCTCGGCGGTGCGGCCCCAGCGCGGATCGCGCGACACATCCAGCATCGGCGCGAAGGTCATGGCCAGTCCGTCGGCGGCGGCTTCCTTCGCCGCTTCGCGCGCGGTCAGCTCCCAGGTCCGCGTGTCGAACACCGCCGCTTCGGCCAGCGGGATCGGGAACAGGGTGCGGTGGCCGTGGATGATGTCGAGCCCGATCAGCAGCGGGATGCCGAGGCGGGACTGCTCCACCGCCAGGCGCTGCATCTCGTTCACCGGCCCCGTGCCGACCATGTTCAGCAGGTTGCCGATCTCGCCGCTCTTGATGGACTCGGTCGAGTCGCCGGCGATGATCGGCCCGGTGACGGCATAGCTGGACGCGGTCATGGTGAGCTGGCCGAGTTTTTCCGCCAGGGTCATTTCGCCGAGCAACTTCTCGATGCGGCTCATCCGGTCCAGTCCTTTGGGATATTCAGGCAGCATGATAGATCGGCTGCCGCAAAACACCAGCGAACCGGGACCGGGCCGCCGCTGGCCATGCCAAATTCCGCAAAGCACGTCAGAATCGGCGGATAAGGAGATTCCCATGCCGAGCAGCGACAACATTCTGCACGCCGAAGCGCGGTCCCCCGCCGCACTGGCTGCCTTACCCGACGAGGCGCTGCTGGACGCGGTGCAGCGCCAGACGTTCCGCTTCTTCTGGGAGGGCTCGCATCCGCTCAGCGGCCTGGCTCCGGACCGGCGCACCACGCGCGAGGAGCCGGTGGACGACTTGGTGGCCATCGGCGGCTCGGGCTTCGGCGTCATGGCGCTGATCGTCGCCGTCGAGCGCGGCTGGGTCACGCGCGAGGCCGCGGTGGAGCGCTTGCGGCGCATGCTGGAAGTGCTGGTGCGCGCCACCTGCTATCACGGCGCGTTTCCGCATTTCATGAACGGCCGCACCGGCGCCACCATTCCGTTCTACCGCAAGGACGACGGCGGCGACCTGGTGGAAACCTCGTTCCTGTGCATGGGCCTGTTGTGCGCGCGGCAGTATTTCCAGCGCGACACCCCGGGCGAAAGATTCGTGCGCGACAAGATCACCGTGCTGTGGGGCGAGGTGGAGTGGGATTGGTACACGCAGGGCGGCCGCAAGCTGCTCTACTGGCACTGGAGCCCCAACAACGGCTGGGCGATGGATCACGAAATCCATGGCTGGAACGAATGCCTGATCACCTATGTGCTGGCCGCGGCGGCGCCGCGCCATGCCGTCGATCCAGCCGTCTATCACCGCGGCTTCGCCGCCGGGCGCGACTTCCTCAACGGCAAGTCCTACCACGGCATCGAGCTGCCGCTGGGCATGCCTTACGGCGGCCCGCTGTTCTTCGCCCACTACTCGTTCTGCGGCCTCGACCCGCGCGGCCTGAAGGACCGCTATGCCGACTACTGGGAGCTGAACCAGCGGCATGTGCATATCAACCGCGCGCACTGCGTGGCCAATCCCGGCAGGTTCAAGGGCTACGGCGAGTCCTGCTGGGGCCTCACCGCCAGCGATGATCCGGCCGGCTACTCGGCGCATGCGCCCGACAACGACAACGGCACCATCTCGCCGACCGCCGCCCTGTCCAGCCTGCCCTACGCGCGGCCTGAGGTGATGCAGGCCCTGCGTCATTTCCTGACGCAGCATGGCGAGAAAGCCTGGGGGCGCTACGGCTTCGTCGATGCGTTCTGCGAGCAGCAGAGTTGGTACGCCGACACCTATCTTGCCATCGATCAGGGGCCGATCGTGGTGATGATGGAGAACCACCGCAGCGGCCTGCTGTGGAAGCTGTTCATGAGCGTGCCGGAAGTGCAGCTCGGCCTGCGCCGGCTCGATTTTTCCAGCCCTTATCTGAACAAGACAGGCAGCCCGTGAAAGAGCCGTTCGATCGGTGGATCGAGCGGCAATACCGCCATGCCGCCACGGCGATGCTGCGCAGCATCTCGCCGCTGGGCGTGGTCAAGACCCGGCCGGGATTCGGCCAGACCGTTCAGCCGGTCAAGGGCGCCATCGTCGCCTCCACAGTGCTGGGCGCCTACGATCCGGAGCCCGACTACTTCTTTCACTGGTACCGCGACTCGGCCGTGGTCATCGATGCGCTGCGCCTGTTGCTGGAGGACGGCAGCGTCGGGCCGGAGGCGCTGACGCATCTCGGCGATTTCGTGCGCTTCAGCCTGTCGCTGCAGCGGCTGGACGGCCGCACTGTCGCCGCATCGCCTTCGCGCCGCGAGAAGGTGGCCGCCGATTTTCTCCGCTACCTGCGTGACGATGCGGATCTGATACAGGTTCACGGCGACCAGGTCGCCGCCGAAACGCGCGTCAATCCCGATGGCACGCTCGACATCTCCAAATGGGCGCGTCCCCAGCATGACGGGCCGCCGCTGCGGGCGCTGGCCATGCTGCGCTGGGCGGGCAGGGTGCCGCCGGACGCAGCGGGCGAGGCTGCGGCGCTGATCCGTTCCGATCTGGATTTCACCCTGCGCCATTGGCGCGAGCCTTCCTACGACATCTGGGAAGAGGAGCAGGGGCCGCATTACTATACGCAGCGTGTTTCTGCGGCGGCCCTGAGCGAAGGCGCCGCCTGGCTGGAAGCGGGAGGCAAGCGCGCCGAGGCGCAGGCCTGCCGCGTCGAGGCCGCGGCCATCATGCATGCGCTCGATGGCTTCTGGCTCGCGGACGAAGGTTATTACCGCTCGCGCATCCTACCCACCGGACGCTCCAGCAAGGATCTCGACATCGCCGTGATCCTGTCCGCGATTCACGCCGGCGGCACTGGACCGCACTCTGTTGATGATCCGCGCATGCAGTCCACGCTGGCGCGGCTTGAGAGCCTGTTCGACGCCGCCTATCCCATCAACCGTGATCGATCTCCGGGCACCGGACCGGCGATGGGGCGCTACACCGGGGATGTGTACTACTCCGGCGGCGCCTATTATTTCTCGACGCTGGGCGCCGCCGAGTTCTGCTACCGCGCGGCGGCCGGCGCGAGCGATGCGCGCCACTGGATCGTGCGCGGCGACGGCTTCCTGCACACCGTGCGCGCCTACACTCCGCCGGATGGCGCGCTGTCCGAGCAGTTCGATCAGACCAGCGGGGCGCAGACTTCGGCCAGGGAACTGGCCTGGAGCTATGCCGCCTTCATCTCCTGCGTTGCGGCACGGCGCCGCGTGACCGGCCGGCAAGGGTAATGGATCAGTCAGTAGACAGCAGCGGCGCCGCGGCGGAGGTCGAGGACACGATCCAGTCCGGGCTGTTGCGTCAGCTCGGGCTGATGGTGCGGGCCCTTTACCTGTCGTCCGTCGGCAAGGCGCTGGTACGGCTCGGTATCGGTATCGTCGCGGTGGTGGTCGCCACGGCGTACGGACAGATCCGCCTCAACAGCTGGAACAAGCCCTTCTTCGATGCCTTGTCGCGCCGCGACTTCGGTGACTTTCTCACGCAGCTGGGCGTGTTCTTCGTGATCGTCAGCGCCCTGCTGGTTCTCAATGTGGCTCAGCGCTGGCTGGTGGAAACCTTGAAAATCCGCCTGCGCGAAGGCCTGGTGCTGGACCTGTTCGGTCACTGGATGAAGCCGCGCCGGGCGTTCTGGCTGGCCCACGCGGGATCGATGGGGGTCAATCCGGACCAGCGCATGCACGAGGATGCGCGCAAGCTGTGCGAGCTGTCCGGCGACCTTGGTGTCGGCCTGCTCCAGGCCACCATCCTGTTCTTCACCTTCGCCGGCATCCTCTGGGTGCTGTCCAGCGACTTCAGCTTCCGCATCGCCGGCCACGACCAGGCGATCCCCGGCTTCATGCTGTGGGCAGCCATGCTCTATGCCGGCGTGGGCTCGCTGTTGAGCTACTGGGTAGGTGGGAGCCTGATTGGCCGCAACGCCGAGCGCTACGCACGGGAAGCGGAATTGCGCTCTACGCTGGTGCGCATCAACGAGCACCTGGACGGCATTTCGCTGGCGGCGGGCGAGGCGGACGAACTGCGCCGCGCGCAGCTGAACCTCGCCGACGTGCTGGCCGCCACGCGCCGCCTGGTCACGGGCCTGACCAATCTCACCTGGGTCACCGCGGGATTCGGCTGGATCACCCTGGTAGCGCCGATCCTGGTGGCGGTGCCGCTGTACTTCGCCGGCAAGATCTCCTTCGGCGGACTGATGATGGCCGCCGCCGCCTTCACCCAGGCGCAGTCCTCGCTGCGCTGGTTCGTGGACAATTTCAGCCTCATCGCCGACTGGCGCGCCACCTTGCTGCGCGTGGCGAGCTTCCGCCAGGCCCTGACCGAAAGCGAGGTGCTGCACGATGCCCAGAGCCGCATCACCTACGTCGACGGCGAGCCCGGCGTGGTGATCATCGAAAATCTCGAAATCGAATCACCGACCGGCCGCGATAGGCTGCTGGAAACGAGCGTGGTGGTGCGGACGGGGGAGCGCGTCCTGGTGGTGGATGCGCCGGGCACCGGCAAGACCCAGCTGTTCCGCGCGCTGGCGGCCCTGTGGCCCTGGGGCTCCGGCCGCATCACCGCGCCGGGCGGCGACCAGGTCCATTACCTGCCGCGCGGCACGCCCTACCTGCCGCGCGGCACGCTGCGCGAGATTCTCGCCTATCCCGCGAAAGTCGAGGATTTCGACGCGGCCGGCTTTGCCCATGCGCTGGTCCGTGTCGGCCTGGAGCGCCTGGTGCCGCAGCTGGACGAGGTGCGCCGCTGGGAGCGGGATTTGAGCCAGGACGAGCAGCTGAGCCTGGCTTTCGCCCGCATCGTGGTGCAGGCGCCGCCGTGGGTGGTCCTCGACGATGCCTTCGGCTCGCTCGATGATGAAGCCCTGGCGCGGGTCGTCGATGTCTTCGACCATGAACTCAAGCACAGCAGCATCGTCCATATCGGCCGCGCGGTGCAGGGACGCGACGCGATGTTTTCGCGCGTCTTTCATCTGGTCCGCGCCCCCGCGAAAGCGGCGTCCGGTGCCGCTGTAGCGGATGCGAGCCTGCTCCCGCAGGATGCGGCGGCCAAGCCATGAGGAAAATCCCCCTGCGCATCCGCTTGCTGCCGCTGCTGCTGGTGTTCGCGCCGGCATGGGCGGGCGCGCTGGATTTCGAGTTTCACGCACCGGCGCGGGCGGACGATCCTGCCGCCGCGGCTGCGATGCGCGACCTGGCCCAGCGCATCCTGCCGGTGTACCAGGACGCCGACATCGAGCGCTACCTGGCCAACCTCTCCGCCTTGCAGCTGGCCGACAGCAACTACGCCGCCGCCGACGATGCACGGATCTCCCTGCGCGAGCGCCAGAAGGGCGCCGCCGACGCGAGCCAGCCGCCCGGGCGTGCCGTGGCCATGGACCTCTACACGCATGCCCGGACCATCGCCGCGGCCGGCACCATGCCGCTGCCCCAGGCATTCGCCCAGTCCTTCCGCGATACGGCTTCCGGCCTCAGCGACCAGGAAGCGTATGCCGCGGCCGCCTGGCTCGCCGCGCCGCCGGACCGCGCCCGCGAGGCCCTGCAGGTGGCGTTCGACGGCTTGCGCGCCGGCGGCAGCGTCAGCCTCGACCAGGCCATCGACCTGATCTGGATGTACCTGTCGCTGGACGCCCGGCGCAGCCTCGGTCCGCTGGTGAGTCCGCTCTCCGCCGAGGAGATTCGCCGCCGCTACATCAGCGGCGACGAGGTGCTGCTGCACAGCCCCAGCGGCGCCGAGGTGCACGTCCGCGTGGTGCTGCCCAAGGGCGCGGCTGCGAAGCGGCCCACGCTGCTCGAATTCGCCCTGGCGCCGAGCCTGGACGATGCCGTGGCCTGCGCCGCCCGTGGTTACGTCGGCGTGGTGGCCTACAGCCCCAGCCGGAACCGCGGGCCGGAACGGCTGCTGCTGTTCAAGCACGAAGGCGAGGATGCGCGGACGGTGATCCAGTGGATCACCCGGCAGAGCTGGAGCGATGGCCGCGTCGGCATGTACGGCGCCGGCTACGCCGGCTTCGCCGCCTGGTCCGCCGCGCGGCGGCTGCCGCCCGCGCTGAAGGCGATCGCCACCGACGACGCCATGGCTCCCGGCATCGACTTCCCGGCGGCCGGCCGCATCTTCGCCAACGCCGCCTATCCCTGGGCGCTCGCGGCCGCTGCGCCAGACGGCAGCAGCGGCCGCGATGATGCGCAATGGCTCGAGTTGAACCGCAAGTGGTACCGCAGCGGCAAGTCTTACCGCTCGCTCGATCGCCTGGCCAAGGGACACAACTCGACTTTCGACCGCTGGCTCGATCACCCCAGCTACGACCGCTTCTGGCAAAGGATGATCCCGTTCGGGAAGCGTTTCGCCGGCGTCGGCATTCCAGTACTGTCAATTACCGGCTACTACGCCGACGGCGAGGGCGGGGCTCTCTACTACTTCACCCAGCATCGCCAGTACCGCAAGGACGCCGACCACACCCTGCTGATCGGCCCCTGGGGCAACGATGCGCTGCGTGACGGTGTCTCGCCCCTGCTGCGCGGCTACGCGGTGGACTCCGCCGCGCTGATCGACCTGCCGCAACTGCGCCTGCGCTGGTTCGACCACGTTTTCCGTAATGGCCCCATGCCGATCCTGCTGAAGGACCGGATCAACTACGAGGTGATGGGCGCCAACGAGTGGCGGCACGCGCCTACACTCGAAGCCGCGGCCGGCAGTGCGCTGCGCTTTTATCTGGCGCCCGCGGCATCCGGCGAGCGTCAGCGCCTGGCGCCGACCAGCCCGGCGGACGAGGCCTCCATCGCCCAGACCGTCAACCTCGCCGACCGTCGCGACGCCGAGTGGACGCCCGATGCGCGCATCCTTGGCAAGAGCCCGGAAGTGCGCAACGGCCTGAGCTTCGTCAGCGAACAGTTGCAGTCGCCGCTCGAGACCGACGGCGCGCTGACGGGCCTGCTCGACTTCACCGTCAACCGCATGGACCTGGACCTGAAGCTCGCCCTCTACGAGCTGCCGCCCGGCGGCGGCGCCCGGCTGCTGGGCGATCCCTACGAATTCCGCGCCAGCTATGCCGGCGACCGCGTGCATCGCCGCCTGCTCAGGAACGGCGAGCGCCAGCAACTGCCGTTCGTCAGCGAGCGGATGATCGGCACCAAGGTGCAGGCGGGCAGCCGCCTGCTGCTGGTGCTGGAGGTCAACAAGCGGCCGGACCAGCAGATCAACTATGGAACCGGCGGCGACGTCAGCGAAGAGTCGATCAGGAGCGCCAGGCCGCCGCTGAAGATCCGCTGGTATGGCCGCAGCTACATCGAGGTTCCCGTGCGCAAGTAGGGCGCTCCGGCGATTCGCAGCCGCCGAGCGCCGGCTGGGCGCCGCAGCCAGCGCCTCAAGCCGGTGCTACCGTATTCCCATTCCCGTAATTGGAGCGAGAGTCCTGATGACCACAAGCACACCCTATCCGATCGGCACGCCCGGACGCCCCTGGGACGCCGCGGAAGTGGCGGCCTGGCAGGCGCGGCAAATTCGCAGGCGCAGCTATCAAGCGGACGTGCTGAGCGTCATCGAGACCCTGCGCGCCCGCTACGACGTCGAGCAGTACGGCCGCCTGGATCATGACCCGGATCGATACCCGCTGTTCTGCATCAAGAGCCGCGGCTGGTGGGACGAGCTGCCCTGGGTGCTGGTGACCGGGGGCGTGCACGGCTATGAAACCAGCGGCGTGCTGGGGGCCCTGCGCTTTGCCGACCGCCACGCCGCGGGTTATGCCGGCCGGGTCAACCTCGTCATCGCGCCCTGTGTCAGCCCCTGGGCCTACGAGACGATCCAGCGCTGGAACCTGCATGCGGTCGATCCCAACCGCTCGTTTTTCGACGACAGCCCGGCGCCGGAGTCGGCTGCCCTGATGCGCCTGGTGGCGCCGTTTCGCGATCGGGTGCTGGTGCATGTCGATCTGCATGAAACCACCGATACCGACGAGTCTGAGTTTCGTCCGGCGCTGGCCGCCCGCGATGGCGTGGCCTATGTTCCGGACGGGATTCCCGACGGCTTCTATCTGGTGGACGACAGCGAGCATCCGCAAACCGGCTTCCAGCAGGCGGTGATCGCGGCGGTGGCGAAAGTCACCCACATCGCCCCGGCGGATCACAAGGGCGAGATCATCGGATCGCCGGTCGTCGTTCCGGGCGTCATTCACTACGCGCTGAAGAAGCTTGGGCTCTGTGCCAGCATCACCAACGCGCCCTACAAGACGACGACCGAGGTCTATCCCGACAGCCCGCGCGCCAGCGGCGAGCAATGCATCGCCGCGCAGGTGGCGGCGGCATGCGCGGCGATCGACTACGCCCTGGCGCACGGCGACGGCGCATGGGACAGGAGCAGCGCGTAAGCCGGGCCTCCAAGGTAGCTCTGATCAGATCGTCACCCCGGCGAAAGCCGGGGTCCAGGGCCCAAAGCGCCGCACGAAATTCCCTGGATTCCGGCTTTCGCCGGAATGACGTTCTAGGAATTGATCGGTGTTTCCCTAATGCGTCTCGTGCGGCAGGCGCAGGCCCAGCTCGACGATGCGCTCGCCTTCCATGCGCCGCACCGTCAGCTCCATGCCGCCCAGGCGCAGGCGGTCGCCGACCACGGGGCGGTCGAGGTAGCTGGCGAGGAAGTCGGCCAAGGTCTTGCCTTCGGAGTCCGGCGGCACCTTGATGCCGTAGGCGGCGACGAGGTCGGAGACGTGCGCTTCCGGCTCGAGGAAGAATTCGCCGAAGTATTGCTGCTCGTCGGCGCCGCCGCTCTCGCGGTGGGCGCTGAAGACCTCGTCGAGCAGCGGCAGGTCGCCCTGCTCGGCGAGCAGGGAAACATAGTCGCCGTGGCGCAGCGCACCCCAGTCGCGGTAGGCCAGCAGGCGGCCTTCACGCGACACGCTGATGATGCGCGAGACGTCGCGGATGGGAATGTCCTTGGGGCGCTGGCCGAGCAGGGCGCTGGCGTGGCCGAGGCGGTAGCTGACTACTTCGTAGCCGCTGCTGCCGGGCAGGTCCAGGTCGAAGCGGCGCACCCGCGCGTTGATCTTCGGCATCTGCAATTGCAGCAGGCGCGCGGCGGTGGCGACGCTCCAGCCCTGCACGATTAGCGACACCAGCACGATGAAGAAGGCGACGTCGAAGAACAACTGCGCATCGGCCACGCCGGCCATCATAGGGAAGGTGGCCAGCACCATCGGCACCGAGCCGCGCAGGCCGACCCAGGAGATGTAGGCCTGCTCGCGCCAGGGATAGCGGAACGGCAGCAGCGACAGCATCACCGCCAGCGGCCGCGCCAGCAGGATCAGCACCAGGGCGATGAGCAGGCCGCTGCCGGCCAGCGGCAGCAGGCGCTGCGGCGTGGCCAGCAGCCCCAGGATCAGGAACATGCCGATCTGCGCCAGCCAGGCCATGCCGTCGTGGAAGCGCTTGACGCTGGCCACCGCGCGCACCGGATAGTTGCCGAGAATCAGGCCGGCGATATAGGCGGCGAGGAAGCCGCTGCCGCCGAGCAGGGCGGTGCCGCCGAAGATCAGCATGCCGCCGGACAGGGCCAGCAGCGGGTAGAGCGAATCGCTCAGGTCGAGACGGTTGATCAGCAGCTTGAGCAGCCAGCCGCCGCCCACGCCGATCGCCAGGCCCAGGCCCATCTGCTGCACGAACAGCAGCACGCCGTCGAAGGCGCTGTAGGTTTGCGGCGCGGCAAGGTATTGCAGCAGGCCCATGGTCAGGAGCACCGCCATCGGGTCATTGGTGCCGGACTCGATTTCCAGGGTGGCGGTAACGCGCTGGTTGAGGCGCACGGCGCTGGTGTGCAGCAGCGAGAACACCGCCGCCGCGTCGGTGGAGCCGACGATGGCGCCGATGAGCAGGCCCTGGGCCAGACTCAGGTGCAGGATCCAGGCGGAGAAGCCGCCCACCACCAGGGTGGTGACCAGCACGCCGACCGTGGCCAGGGCCAGCGAGGGGCGCAGGGCGACGCGGAAGTTGTCGAGTGGCGTGCGCATGCCGCCGTCGAACAGGATCACCGCCAGGCCGGTGGTGCCGGCGAGATTGGCCAGGTGATAGTCGGCAAAGTGGATGCCGCCGGGACCGCTTTCGCCCGCAAGCAGGCCGACGACGACGAACACCAGCAACAGCGGCACGCCCAGCCGCGGCGTGAAGGCGCTGGCCAGGATGCTGAGCAGGAACAGCGTTCCGGCGACGAAGATGAGCTGGTTGCTCAGGTCCATGACGGCTTGGTTATGGTTGACTGTGAGGCAGCGTCGCTAGCATACGGCGCGGCGTGTGCTTGCACACCTGCAAGAGGCGGGCCGTAGCTTCCTGTCATCCTGAGCGCAGCGAAGGATCTGGCTGTGCGCAGAGGCCAGATCCTTCGCTGCGCTCAGGATGACAGGATGAGATAGCGGCGCTCATTTCGCTATTGGTGACTAGGCCGGACTTCGGCCGCGCCGCCTGCCAAACACCAGCCACATCATCACCCCCAGCCCGATGACCCCCGCCAGGTTCATGCCGGCATCGGTCAGCAGCAACCCGGAAGCGCCCGGGAGCCGATGCGCCTTGAACAGGTCGTAGCCGTGGCCGTCGAGCCAGGCCAGGTAGGAGGTGGCGAGATTGCCCGCGGCATCGAACAGGGTGTACTGGGTGGCGGCGGAGCGGTCGACCTTGCCGATGATCTCCAGCACCACGGCGGTGAAGGCGGCGAAGCACAGGCCGGCCACCAGGGAGTAAGCCAGGGTGCCGACGATATAGGTGGCCGGATTGGGCGGGGCGCAGCTCATGGCCACGTCGACCAGGGCGATCAACGCGCCGGAGAAGAGATAGGCGCGGCGCTTGTCGACGCGGTCGAGCAGAGGGCCGCTGAGCAGGGCGCCGGCGGCGGTGAGCAGGCCGCTGCCGTAGCCCATGGTGAATTCCACCGTGCCGCTGGAAGCGCCGTAGTCGCCGCCCACGGCGGAGAACAGGTCGAGCAGTGCCGGCGTGCTCACCGGCGCCAGGCAGAACAGGATGCCGGTCCAGCCGCGGCGGGTGGAGGCGGTGCCCCAGACGTCGCGCAGCATGGCGGGGAAGACCTCGCCGGCGCGGCGGCGAGGGCGCAGCGGCTCGTCCAGCAGCAGCACCGCGAGCGCGGGCAGGAAGGTGAGCAACCCCAGGCTGAGCGCCACCAGCTGCGGCGTCAGCGTATCGCCCAGCTGGATCACCAGTCCGCCGCCGATGGCGTTGCCGCCGAGGTTGGCGGCGTTGAGCCAGCCGCTGGCGCGGCCGTGGAATGCGGGCGGCACCCGGGTGGCGACCAGGGCGCCGTTGCTGGCGCTGACCAGGCCGGTGAGGCCCGAGCCGAGCACGCAGCACACTTCGAACGGCCAGATCTGCCCGGGCAGTTTCAGCAGCAGCGAGGCGGCCAGCAGCAGCGCGCCCAGCGCGGCGGTGAGCAGCAGCCAGGTGCGGCGGCGCAGGCCGACGTCGAGCATCGGCGCCCACAGGAATTGCCAGGACAGCGGCACCAGCACCGCGGCGGAGACACCGCCGATGGTCGACATCGGCACGCCGGCCTGGCGCAGGATGAAAGGCATGGCGACGCTGGTATAGCCGCCGGCCACGCCGAACGGAATGTTGCTGAGGCCGAACAGCCAGGGCGGCGGGTGCGATTGCTGCGGCGACTGCGCTGGGGTCGGCATCGGCGAGAGGAGTGGTGCTGGAACGGGAACAGCGGGCCGCGTGGGATTGTGCGCGGCGGCCGGGCCTTCCTGTCAATCGCCGGGAATGGCTTACACCATCCCGGTCACGGGAATGTCTTGGGCAGGGCCTTGATCAGCACCTTGATCCGCTCCGCATCCTGCGGCGTTGCCGGACTGTAGATGACCATGCCCAGGTCGGGCCGGCCATCGACGGCGAAGGACGAGTACTCCAGTGCGAGCAGGCCGCCGGCAGGGTGCCGCAGCTGCTTGCTGCCCTCGCCATAGTTGCGGACGTCATTGTCGCGCCACAGGGCATCGAACTCGGGACTGAGCCGTGACAGTTCATCGACGAAAGCTTTGACGTTCGCCGCCGCTCCGGCTCGCACGGCGTCCGCACGGAATGCTGCCACGATGAAGCGGGCGACGCTGGGCCAGTCCAGCTGTCGGTCGCGATTGCGCTGATCGAGAAAGAACAGGCGCAGGATGTTGCGTTGCTCGGGTGGGAGCGTGCCATAGTCGCTGAGCACCGCCGCCGCGGCGCGGTTCCAGGCGATCACGTCCCAGGTGGCGGTCTTTACGAAGGCCGGGCTGAACTCCAGCGAGTCGAGTATGCGCTGCAGCCGCGGACTGACCGCATCGGGGGGTTGGTAACGGACCTCGGGCGGGCGGCCGAGGGCGAGCAGGAACAGGTGCTCGCGCTCGACGTCGGTCAGCATCAGGGCGCCGGCGATGCGGTCGATCACGTCGGCCGAGGGCGCACCGCCCCGTCCCTGTTCGAGCCAGGTGTACCAGGTGGCGCTCAGCTTGGCGCGCTGCGCCACTTCTTCGCGCCGCAGTCCGGGCGTGCGCCGGCGCGTCACCGGAAAGCCGAACGCCGCCGGATCGAGCCTGGCGCGGCGATCCTTCAGGTAGCTTCCAAGCGGATTGTCGTTGCTGACGGTCATACTGATCCTGTTAACTATTATACCCGTATAACGTCACTACTTTACCCCTATAGATTATGCGCCGAGAGTAGCCTGCGTATCCAACAGGAGTACTTCCCATGCGTGTATTCGTCACCGGCGCGACCGGCTTCGTCGGCTCCGCCGTCGTCAAGGAATTGATCGGCGCGGGGCACCAGGTCCTCGGCCTGGTCCGCTCGGATGCGGGCGCCGCGTCCGTTGCCGCGGCCGGCGCCGTGGCGCATCGCGGCTCGCTCGAAGATCTGGACAGCCTCGCCGCGGGCGCCCGCGCCTGCGATGGCGTGATCCATACCGGCTTCAATCACGACTTTTCCAAATTCGCGGCCAACTGCGAACTGGACAAGCGCGCCATCGAGGCGCTCGGCACGGCAATCGCCGGCTCCGAGCGCCCGCTGATCGTCACCTCCGGCACCGGGCTGCTGACCCCAGGCCAGCTGGTGACCGAGGACACCGTGGCGCCCGCCAACCACCCCACGATTCCCCGCGTTTCGGAGCAGACGGCTTTTGCGCTGCTCTCAAGCGGCGTGCGCGCTTCGGTAATCCGCTTGCCGCCGTCGACGCATGGCGCAGGCGACCATGGCTTTGTGCCGCGGGTGATCGGTTTCGCGCGCAGCAAGGGCGTTTCGGCTTATATCGGCGACGGGCTCAACACCTGGCCCGCGGTGCACCGCCTCGATGCCGCGCGGGTTTACCGGCTGGCGCTGGAGAAGGGCACTGCCGGTGCCCGCTATCACGCGATCGCCGAAGAAGGCGTGCCGTTCCGCGAGATCGCCGAGGCGATCGGCCGCGGCCTCAAGCTGCCGGTGGTCGGCAAGACCCCCGAGGAAGCCGCCGCCCACTTTGAATGGTTCGCGCATTTCGCGGCGATCAACAACGTCGCCTCGAGCCGGAAAACCCGGGAACAGCTGGGCTGGCAGCCGCAGCAGCCCGGGCTGATCGCCGATATCCAACAGGCGGGCTATTTCGCATCCTGAGCGAGCGTAAGCAGCAGTACTGTCGCGGCACACAGGCGCAGGCGGCTGTGATTCCGCTCACAGCCGCCTGCGCCGGCGCAGCCGTTGATGCGCCGCAAACCTACCACTCAACAACTGATCTGGGAGTCAGGCGCGGTCCCGCAACTACCTTCCAAACCTGTATTCATCCTGCCGTGCGAGCGCCCGATTGTGGCGGGGCCGTCGAGTTCGTGCAGGCGCGCGCGGCTCACCGCATGGAACGGTGCCAGGCGATGGCATCCGCGCACAACATGGATGTTGGAGGGTGGCTATGGACGGGACACATGAATTGCTGTTGCGGTCCGGCACGTGGTGCGTGGCGGCGATCGCCGCCTATGTCGCGCTCGACCTGACGGGGCGCACCGTCATGTTCGGCGGGGGCCATCAGCGCCCCTGGCTGAGTGTGGGGGCGCTGGCCATGGGCTGCGGCATCTGGGCGGTGCAGTTCTTCGGCATGAAGGAGCTGAGCCTGCCGCTGACGCTGCGCTATGACCTGTTGCTCAACCTGCTGTGCTGGACCGGGGCGGTGCTGGTATCGCTGCTGGCGCTGTATATCGTCAGCCGCATCGACAGCGGTTCGCTGGGCGCGGCGGGCGGGGGCGTGGTGCTGGGCGCGGGTATCTGCCTGGTGCACTACGGCTGCATGTACGCCCTGCACCTGACGCCGCAGATCGGCTACGACTCCGAGCTGTTCTCCGCCTCGGTCTTCATCGCCGTGGCGGCTTCGATCGCCGGCCTGGCCATCGGCTTCCCGGTATGGGATCTGCCGCCCACGCAGTTCGTGGCGGCAAAGCTGCTGGCCGCGCTGCTGGTGGCCATCGCCATCTGCGGCACGCACTACACCGCGGTGGCGGCGGCGAAGTTTCCCCTCGATGTGGCGCACACCTTCAACACCCTCCTGTCCGGCAACACCATCGGCCTGCTGCTGGTGGCCTTCACCACCGGCGTGGTAGTGGCGGTGCTGCTGCTGTCGATGCTCGATGCGCGGCGGCTGGCGCTCTGGCGCCGGGGGGAGGAGCGGCGGACGGTGGCGCGACTGCGGCGCGGGCTGGCGGCTTAGCGGGTGGTGCGGCGCCGGTGGAGTCATCCACTGCGCCGCACTGCCATCCTCGCTTACAGCAGGCGCATGCCGCCGTCGCACTCGATCACCGCCCCGGTCATGAAAGGGTTCTCGATCAGGAACTGGATCGCATGCGCCACGTCGTCGGCCTGGCCGACGCGCCCCACCGGCAGGGTTTCGGCCTGCTGACGAAACAGGTCCGCCTTCATCGCGGCCGGGAAGCGGTCCCACCAGGGCGTATCGATCACACCCGGGGAAACCGCGTTGACGCGGCTCGGCTTCAGTTCGCGGGCGAGAGTGCCGATCATCGATTCCAGCGCGCCATTGATGGCGCCCAGTCCGGCCGTGCCCGGGTTGGCGATGCGCGCCGAGATGGCGGTGAGGAAGGTGATGCTGCCGCCGCTGCGCAGCGCCGGCAGGCTGGCCTGTGCCGCTTCCAGCTGCGGCCACACCTTGGCCTCGAAGCCGGACCGCAGCGCGGCCAGGTCCAGGCCGGCGAAGGCGCCGGCGCCTTCGCCGCCGCTCAAGGTCAGCACCAGGTGGTCGAAGCGGCCGAGGCGGGTGAAGAAGCGGTCCAATGCTTTGCGGTCGCCGCCGTCGAGGGCTTCGCCGCTGACCCTTTCGCCGAGCCCGGCCACTGCGCTTTCCAGCTTGGCCTGGTCGCGGCCGACGGCGATGACTCGGGCGCCGGCGGCGGCCAGCCGTTTCACCGTGGTCAGGCCCACGCCGGAGGAGCCGCCCATCACCACTACCGTCTGATTGTCGAGTTGCATGTCTGTTCTCCTGTGCTGGTGGATCGCGTTTGAGTCTGGCGTCCGGCAGTTCGGGCCGCCCGGCGTGAGCACAGGATGAGTGCTAGGCTGATATCACTCAAATCGTTTATCAGCATGAATACCATCATTGAAAATGATTTACGCCGCCTCGATCTGAACCTGCTGCTGGTGTTCCGCGCGCTGCTGCAGGAGCGCAGCGTGACGCGCGCGGCGCAGCGTCTGTTCCTCGGCCAGCCGGCGGTGAGCGGAGCGCTGAAGCGTCTGCGCGCCGCCTTCGGCGACGAGCTGTTCGTGCGCACGCCGCATGGCATGGAGCCGACGCCGCGCGCGCAGGAGCTGTCGCGGCAGATCGAGCCGCTGCTGCTGACGGTGCACCGGGCGCTGACACAGGCGCCGCAGTTCGATCCGGCCACGGCGCAGCGCGTGTTCCGCATCGGCCTGAGCGATGCCCTGGAAGTGGCCCTGATGCCGGAGCTGATGCGCCGGCTGTCGCGGCAGGCGCCGGGGGTCAGGCTGATCACCCACGCCGCCAACGCTGCCCGCACGCCGGCCATGCTGGATGCCGGCGAGATCGAGCTGGGAGTCGGCGTGTATCAGCAATGCCTGGCCTGGCAGCGGCGCCGCCCGCTGTTCAGCTGGCGCTTCGTCTGCCTGTACAACCCGAAGCTGGTGAAGACGCGCGGCGCCCGGCTGAGCCTGGGCGAATTCCTGCGTCATCGCCATGTGCTGACTTCGTTCAGCGCCAGCCTGCATGGCTTCATCGACGAGCAGCTTGAAGCGCAGCAGCGCGAGCGCCTGGTGGTGTTCTCCAGCCCGAATTTCGCCACCAGCCCGTTCATCGTCAAACGCACCGCGGCGATCGTCACCGTGCCGGACTACATCGCCGCCGTGTGGCGCGACAGCCTCGGCCTGGCGGTGAGCCCGCTGCCGTTCGAGGTGCCGGGTTATGAGGTTTCGATGCTGTGGAGCGCGGCCAATGATCAGGATCCCGGGCTGCGCTGGCTGGCGGAGTCGATGGCGCAGACGCTCGCCTGAGTCCGGCAATCAATGCTATGTGTAAACAACTGCAACGGGTGTCACTGGTGCCGGCTTCAGCTCGGCGGCGAAAGGGGTGGCCGGTGCCGGGTCCTTCCTGAAAAAGAGTCCACGGCGGCGGCATCGGAATGCCGGCGCCGTGGACAGCAGTGTCATGAGGACCGGGCGACATCGACCGATCTGGGGTAATACAACAGCAAACGTTGTGCCAAAGCAGCGGTGTCGGGGCTGATTTCGCACCTTCGCCGGAAAAATTTTGCGACAGGGTTGCGGCGGTGGCCGGGCCGCTATCAGCCCGGATCGAAACCGGCGGGCGTGCGCAGGTCCGGTTGGCGCATCACCTCCTCCCTCCCCGTCACCGCGCAGCCAGCCAGCCGGCAGGATTGAGCTTGCCAAACGGCAGGAAAAAGCATACAAAGATTGCGGTGTTGTGTAGTCCGCACGACGCAACAACACGCGAATCAAAAAGGCCCGCCGCGAGCGGGCCTTTTTGTTGTCATGTCGAATATCTTGCACTCACTGGGCACTGGGCCAGGCCGTGGCAAAAGGAGCGCGCCGCCTTGCGATGCATGGCGGCATTGGGTGTAACCTGAGCCGGCGCCGGCGTGCAGCGGCGCCCAGGCAGGCGCAGGGCCGGCCCGCTCACCGAGGAGGATAAAAACATGAAAGTCGAAGGTGGATGTTATTGCGGCGCCGTGCGCTACGTGGTGGACGGCGAGCCGATGTTCAACGCCCAGTGCCATTGCCGCGAGTGTCAGTACATCTCGGGCGGCAGTCCCAATGTCCTGGTCGCCGTGGCCGAAACCGGCGTGAAGTACATCAAGGGTACGCCCAGGGTGTTCAAGCGCAGCGATCTGGCCAACCCGGTGACGCGCGAGTTCTGCGCCGAGTGCGGCACCCACCTGATCAGCCGCCCGCCGTCGATGGCGGGCGTGGCCATCATCAAGCTCGGCACGCTGGACGATCCCAATGCTTTCGGCAGCCCGCGGATGGCGGTGTACATGGTCGACAAGCAGCCGTTTCACCATCTGCCGGAAGGGATGGCGCAGTTCGAGCGCCTGCCGGGATAAGGCCCACGGTGCCGCGCGGCTCATCCCTGAGGGACGAGCCGCATCGAGGCTGCCGTTGTTGCGGCCTTACTTCTTCCTGGCCGCCAGCGCGCCGTGCAGGAATACGCTGACGGCGTCGTCCACCAGCTTGTTGGTCTCGCGCGGCGTCAGCGGCTTGGCGCCGACGATGAGCTGGCGCAGCAGCTGCTCCTCGCTGAGCATGTCGAGAAACAGGCCGGCCAGGCGGCGCGGCGCGATGGTGCGCATGCGTCCGGCTTTCTGCAGCTTGAGGAAATAGGCGGAGATGAAGTCGCGGGCGCTTTCCGGCCCGGCTTTGAACCAGCGCTTGCCGATGCTGGGGAAGCGCGTCGACTCGGCCACCACCATGCGGTGCTGCCGGATCGAGCGCTGCGTATAGAGGGCGGTGAGGAAGGCGCGGCCGACCTGGGTCAGCGCCTGCTCCGGCTCCAGCCCGTCGACGTTCATATCGGCGAAGGAATGGACGATCTGCTGGCACAGGGCCTCCACCACCGCCGCGAACAGCTCGGCCTTGCCGCCGAAGTGCTTGTAGACATTGGTCTTGGTGCCGCCGGCGCGGGCGACGATGGCGTCGACGCTGACCGCGTCATAGCCCTTTGCCAGAAACAGCTCGGTGGCGATTTTCAGGATTTCGGCGCGCTTTGCCTCGGATCGGCTTTGCCTGGTTGTGGCCATATTGTTTTGCCCTTTCTGTAGTAGGTACTTGGACGTATGTACTGATCCGTGTGGGCACCCCCCGGTACCCCACGCTTTTCTTTAATAATATCTATATAAGGGAATACGGCACAGAATGCTACGCCGCATATGCGGTGGACGGGCAGTCGCCCCCGGTACGCTTTCATCTCCCCTCTGGCGGGGGTTACGAAGCCCGTTCCGGAATCTCCTTGGCGGCGCCCGGCGAGGGATGGATGCCGCTCCAGGCCAGTACGGCCGCCAGCAGCAACAGGATGCCGGAGGCCAGGGCTGCGCTGGCCAGGCCGCTCACGATGTGCTCCGCCCCGCCGCCGACCAGTGCGCCAAATACGGCGACGCCGATGGCGCCGCCCGCCTGGCGCGCCGCATTGAGTACTGCCGAAGCGGTACCGGACCAGTGTTTTTCCACACTGGCCAGTATCGCCGTGGTCATCGCCGGTACCGCCAGGCCCATGCCGGCCGGAATCAGCAGGAATGCCGGCAGCATGGCCCACCAGCTGCTGTGGGCGTCCAGCCGCAGCAGCAGGAAGTAGCCGGCGGCGCCGATGCAGGCCCCTACGATCATCGGCGGCCGCGACCCGACCCGCGCCACCATCCGGCCGGCGACGATGTTGGAGAGAAAGAAGCCGCCGGTCAGCGGCAGGTAGGCCAGGCCCGCCTGCACGGCGCTGTAGCCGTGGGCCTGCTGCAAATACAGCGTCAGGGCGAAAATGGTGCCGTAATAGGTCAGGTTCATCAGTACGCCGAAGACCACGGCGGCGCTGAAGTTGGGCATGCGGAAGAAGCGCAGCGGCAGCATCGGCTCGGGCGTGCGCGCCTCGTTCCAGACGAAGCCGGCGCCGCTCAGCAGCGCCAGGGCCAAGCCTCCCCACACGATCGGGTGGGTCAGGCCCAGAGAGCGGTACTCGATCACCGCCGCGGTCAGGCCGGTGAGCGACAGGATCACCAGGATCTGGCCCAGCGGATCGAGGCCGCGCCTGGTCGGGGCCGGCGGCGCCGCCGGCACGTATCGGGCGGTCAGCCATAGGCCCAGCGCGCACAGCGGTAGGTTGACCAGGAAGATGCTGCGCCAGCCCAGGCTGGCCAGCAGCAGGCTGCCGATGACCGGCCCGGCGGCGATGGAGATGGCGCCGGCCGCCGTCCACAGGCCCACGGCGCGGGCGCGGATGGCGGCCTTGTGTGCGGTGGCGTGGTTGAGCAGGGCCAGCGAGTTCGGCACCAGCAGCGCCGCGCCCACCCCCTGCAGCGCGCGCGCCGCAACCAGGGTGGCGATATTCGGCGCCAGGCCGCAGGCGGCGGAAGCCGCCGCGAAGATCAGGAAGCCGAGCTGGTAGGCGCGGCGGGAGCCGAAACGGTCGCCGAGCACCCCTGCGGACAGCAGCAGCACCGCGAAGGAGAGGGTGTAGGCGTCGACGATCCATTGCAGCGCGTCGATGCCGGCGTGCAGCTCGGTGCCGATGCGCGGCAGCGCCACGTTGACGATGGTGACGTCCATCTGCACCACCACGAAGCTGAAGCTGGTGGCGGTGACGATCCAGGCGAGCAGGGGGGAGAAGGTGCCGGTATTTCGATTCATGACTGCAGCTTGGACTTTGCCGGCGCCGGATGATTCGCTGCGGGGCGAAATGTTCCTTCGATCACCGGGTGATCCGCCGCGTTTTATCCCCTCTCCCGCATGCGGGAGAGGGGAGCAGGACTACGCTATGCGGCGCGCCCAGGCTTCTTCATCTCCGCCCGCACCAGTTGCATGAAGCCTTCGAGGGCGGGCGAGGGGCGGCGCTCGGGATAGGCCAGGGCCATGCCGATGGAAAGTTCGTGGCCCTCCAGCAGCGGGCGGAACACCACGCCGGTGCGGCGGGTGCTTTGCAGCGATGCCGGGATCAGGCTGAAGCCGCGGCCGGCGGCGATCAGGCCCAGCAGGATGTGATGGTCCGGCGGCGTCGGCGCGTTGTCCGGGACGAATCCGGCCTGCTCGAAACGCGTTTCCCAGCGGTCGAACAGCAGCGGGTTCCACTCCCGCTCGAAGCGGAACATGCGCTCGCCGGTGAGGTCGCGCAGCGCCACGCGGCGCTTGCGCGCCGCCTTGCTGGCGGCGGGCAGGGCGGCCACCACCGGCTCCTCGCGCAGCACTTCCAGCGTCACCCCTTCGGCCCGCACCGGCCAGCCGACGAAGGCGGCGTCCATGGCGCCGTTGCGGATGTCGCGGATCAGGCCGTTGGAATGGCGCGATTTCACGCTCAGGCGCCAGGCGGGGAAGCGCTTGCGGAAGCGGTCGAACACGTCGGGGATGGCGCTGCGGTCGAAGGTCGGCGTATAGCCGATGATGAAGTGGCCGCCGCTGCAGCCGCCGGCGGACTGCGCCGCCTTGATCGCCAGTTCCGCCTGCTCCAGCGTTTTGCGCGCCGCCGGCAGGAAGGCGTTGCCGGCGGGGGTGAGCCGGGCGCCGGTCTTGCCGCGCTCCAGCAGGTCCACGCCCAGCTCCTCTTCCAGCTGCCGGATCTGCCGGCTCAGCGGCGGCTGCGAGATGTGCAGGCGCTCGGCCGCTCCCCGAAAACTCTGCTCCTCAGCCACCGCCACGAAATAGCGCAGGTGACGCAGGTCGATATGGGCTGTCATACCGAAAAGGTATCACGAAAAAGGTATTGGATGGTGTGCCGGGCGGGGAGTAAGGTGCGCCCCTTCAATCGACGGGCACCCGGTGCCCAGGGCGACCATAAAATAATGGACCAGCGGTTACAGTCCGGGCTCGGTGGTTTGCAGCGGTGGATGCGCCAAAGCGCGATCGCCGGGCTGGCGCTGCTGCTGGCCGCCTGTGCCGGCACCGCATCCCGCGCTCCGGCCGCCGCCGCGCCTGGGGCGCCGGCACTGGCGGTGGATATGCAAAAGTTTGGCGGCCAGTGGTATCTCATTGCACACGTGCCGTACGCCGAGGAGCGCGACCAGCTCGACAGCTCCATCGAGCTGCGGCCGCGCGTCGATGGCGGCTTCGACGAGCTGTACCGCTATTTCGACAACAGCAAGATGCAGAGCCTGGTGGTGCCGCGCAGCCGCTATGTCGCGGTGGCGGGCAGCAACAATACGCGCTGGGTCAGCCACTTGCGCTCGCTGGACAGCCAGATGAGCCTGGATGTGCTGTATGTCGATCCCGATTATCGCTACGCCGTGGTCGGCGAGTCGCGGCGCGATCTGGGCTGGATCTATGCGCGCGATCCGGTGGTGGACCCCGCCACCTACCAGAACCTGGTGGCCCAGCTCAGCCAGCACGGCTATCAGGTCGCGCAGCTGCATCGCCTGAGCCACTCGCAGGTGCTGGTCGGCAATACCCGGCTGGCCGTGCCCTGAGCCGCCGACGTCCCGCCATCGGGCAGCCGGCAATTTGAGAATTTGACGGTTCCGCAACCGCTTCCGGCCGCAATGGCCGGGGCAGACACCAGCGCTCCCCCCTAGCCCCCTGGTGTCGCGGATGAGGAGGCCATTTCGATGGCCTCCTTTTTTTTGTCCGGCGCGGCATGCCGGCGCGGTCTGTTTCAACTTGGTTGCCCTTGTTGCCGCCCGCGCAGTTTTGTAACGTAAGCCCACTCAAAATCAGCAGCCCGCGCGAACCGCTGCGGGCGCGACAGCGGCATCAGGGATCTCGGGGAGTGGTTGTGGAAGTTCAGCGGCGGGCCGGGCTGCGCCTGGCGGTTGTGAGATCCAGCGTTGCGCTATTGCTGCCGGCGGCGGTGTTGCTGTGCCCGCCCGCCCGGGCGCTGTCGGTGGACAGCCGCAGCCAGCTGCACGCCGTGATCGGCCAGCCCTTGTCGGTGGACCTGCCGGTGAGCTTCGCCGGGATCAACGCCAATGCCGTGACGGTGCGGGTGACGCCCGGCCCGGAGCTGCCTGACGAGGAAGCCTCGCTGGCCGAGGCAGTGCAGGCCAGCTACGACGCGGAGCGTTCCGTCGTGCACCTGAGCACGGCGCAGCGGCTGATGGTGCCGGCCATCAGCCTGCATCTGACGGTGACGGCGGGCGCGCTGGTGCTGAACCAGGACGTCGACGTGCTGCTCGATGTGCCGGATTTGAAGACCCAGCGCACCGCGCGCGCCGATGCGGCCATCGCCGCCGGCGCGCCGCCGCAGCCCGGCAGCCCGGCGGCGCCGGCCGAGGCGGCGGCTGGCATCCGCCTGCTGGCCATTCACACGCCGGAAGCCCCGGCCAAGGGCTTCGGCGATGCTGCAGCGCCCCCGGCCACTGCTCCGTTTGCCGCCGTTGCCGATACCTCGCGTCCCAGCGTCACCCCGCCGCCGCCACCGCCGCCGCCGGACCCCCGGCCGAAGACCTGGCTGGTGCGGCCCGGCGACACTCTGAGCGGCATTTCTCGCCACCTGGCGCCGATCTACGAAGCGACGCCGGAAGCCATGTCGCTGGCGCTGTACGAGGCCAACAGCTCGGCTTTTTCCGAAAAAGCGCCGGAGCGGGCCATCGCCGGGCAGGTGTTGCAGGTGCCAGCGGACTACGTCTCCCGGGGCGAGCCCGCCGGCCGGGTGGCCGAGTTTCGCGCCTGGCTGCGCCGGCCGCAGGGCCCCTGGCAGCCGCATGCCTATCTGCCGTTCGATCCGCGGCGGGCCGCGCCGGATGCCGTTCCGCACCCGAATTTCCTGGCGGCGATCGCCGTGGTGGCCGGGGTGGCGACGCTGCTGGTGATCGCCAGCCTGCTGCTGCGCCGGCTGCGGCTGCAGCCGCTGCTGACCCGCTATGTGCCGATGTCCTCGGTGCAGGTGAAGAAGATCAAGCGCATCATCATCCCGGCGCCGCCGCCGCGGCGCGGTCTGTCGCAGGGCACGGTGACGGAAAAGCTGCGGATCAAGCGCCTGCGCGAGGTGCTCGATCACCACCCGTTCCGCTCCGATATCCGCTACCGGCTGGCGCAGCGCCTGCACAAGGCCGGCGACGGCCGCGCCTTCGCCCAGATCGCCCCGCCGCTGCGCCCCTCGCTCAGCCCGGAAGCCTGGGCCAGGATCTGCGCCATGGGGCGCGAACTGCTGCCGGACGATCCGCGCTTCCAGTAGGCTTTTTTGCAAAAGCACGCGCCGAAGAGTGAGCCGCCGCACAATCCGGCCACTGCTACGCCATACCGTGATGTACGATTCAGTTCTGGCGTCCTCCGGGGGGAGGTGCGCAAGGGTTCGAGGATTCGCTTCATGCTCAAGGATGAGAGGTCGGCCGGGCTTGCGCGCGGCCAGTCCCTGGGAGTGGCGGATATCGGAACGGTCATGATGCAAATTCAAGCTGAGTTGAAAAGGGTGCCCCTGTTCAAGGGGCTCGACGACCGGGACATCGAGGTCCTGATCGAGCGTCTCATGGTGCGGCGCCTGCCGGCCGGGCAGATGATCGTCTCCAAGGGCACTCTCGGCAGCTCCATGTTCGTGGTGCTGGAAGGCACGGTGCGGATCTTCCTGCCGGCGGCGGACGCGGACGAGCCGCCGATCGTGCTGAAGGAGCTGGGCAGCGGCGGCTTTTTCGGCGAAATGGCGCTGCTCGAGCGCGAGCCGCGCAACGCCAGCGTCGAGACGATCAGCGAGGTGGTGCTGGGCGAACTGTCGCGCGAGGCCTTCGTCGATTTCCTGCAAGGCTCCAGCGACGCCATCATGGCCATGCTCGGCGAAATGTCGGGCCGCCTGCGCGCCACCACGCGGCTGCTGGAGACGCCGGCGGCGCGCGACGTCAACCGCGAATCGGACGAAAAACTGACCTGGGGCCAGCGCCTGGCGGACCGCGTGGCGCAGTGGAACGGCAGCTGGTCGTTCATCGTCCTGCTGCTCGGCCTGACCGGCACGTGGTGCCTGCTCAACGAGCTGGCGCGCTTCTCCTTCGACCCTTATCCCTACCAGTTCTTCAACCTGTTCCTGGCCTTCCTGGTGGCCTTGCAGGGGCCGCTGATCATGATGAGCCAGAACCGGCAGTCGGTGAAGGAGCGCCTGCACGCCGAAACCGATTACCTGGTCAACCTGAAGAACGAGATCGGCATTGCCCAGATCCAGCGCGAGCTGGCGCAGCTGAAGGAGCAGGTGCTGCTGCGCCAGCCGCCCGCCGCCGGCGAGAAGGCCCGCGCCGCCGTAACCCGGAGTGACTGAAGCGCCCGGCGGTCCGGCTTCGGGCCGGGGAATTTCCCGGTAAAGTAGGGCGGATCGGGGCAGGATTCGGTATCGGGAAAAGGATGTCATCGTTCTTCGCGGAATTGCAGCGCCGCCATGTCTACAAGGTGGGCGCGATGTACGCCGTGGCCGGCTGGCTGCTGGTGCAGGTGGTGACGCAGGTGCTGCCGGTGTTCGACGTCTCGGCCCTGGCGCAGCGCATCATCGTGCTGCTCATCGTCGCCGGCTTTCCGCTGACCCTGGTGCTGGCCTGGGTCTTCGACATCACCCCACAGGGCATCGTCCGCACCGCTGCCGCGGAGCAAGCGGCGGCCGCGCAGCCCGACATCGCGCCGGTGCCGCCGCGCCGCGAACGCCTGCTCAATTACGTGCTGGGCGGCCTGCTGCTGCTCGCGGGAGCCTATCTCGTGGCCGAGCGGCTGTGGCTGCGGCCCGCCGGCCAGGGCGCTATGCCGGCGGTCGCCGACAAATCCATCGCCGTGCTGCCGTTCGAGAACCTCTCCGACGACAAGGCCAATGCCTATTTCGCCGAGGGCATCCAGGACGAGATCCTGACCAAGCTGGCCAAGATCGGCGCGCTGCGCGTCATTGCGCGCAGCTCCACCCGGCAATACGCCGCCCAGCCCGCCAACCTGCCGGAGATCGCGCGGCAGCTCGGCGTGGCCAATATCCTGGAAGGCAGCGTGCAGAAAATCGGCGACGCGGTGCACATCAACGTGCAGCTGATCCGCGCCGCTGGCGGCGACCACTTGTGGGCCGAGACCTACGACCGCAAGCTGGACAATGTCTTCGGCGTGGAGAGCGAGGTGGCGCAGGCCATCGCCCAGGCGCTGCAGGCCCAGCTCAGCGGCGGCGAGCAGCAGATGGTTCAGGCGCGGCCCACCGACAACGCCGCTGCCTATGACGCTTATTTGCGCGGCCTCGGCGAGGAAGGCCGGGCCATTACCGGCGAGGCGGGCGAGCCGGTGCGAGCAGCCGAGCGCAACTATGCCGAGGCGGTGCATCTCGATCCGGCATTTGCCCTGGCCTGGGCGCACCTGTCGATCATCAAGAGCTATATGTATTTCAACCTGGTGGACCGCTCGCCGGAGCTGCTGGAGCAAGTGCGCCAGGCCGCCGATACGGCGCAGAAGCTGCGTCCGGAGATGGGCGAGGGTTTCCTGGCGCAGGGCTACTATCGCTACTGGGGGCTGCTCGATTTCAGCGGCGGCCTGGCGTATTTCCAGCAGGCCCTGCAGCGCCTGCCCAACAACGCCGACGTGCTCGCCGCCATCGCTTACATCGAGCGGCGCCAGGGCAAATGGCAGGAATCGACCGAGCACCTTGAGCAGGCGACGCGGCTCGATCCGCTCAACATCGGCAAGCTGTCCGGTCTGGCGTCCAACTACATATCGCTGCGGCAATTTCCACAGGCGCTGGCGGTTTACGACCGAGCTTTGGCGGCCGCGCCGCAGGACAATGACCTGATTGCCGACAAGGTTCTGCTCTATCAGCGATGGGGCGATCTCGATGCGGCCGACAAGCTGCTGGCGCCGCTGTCGTCCCAGGACAGTAGCCAGCTTCTTCAGGCCAGGATGTTGCAGCTATGGCTGCGGCGGCGCTACCAGGAGGGCATCGAACTATTGAGTTCCCGAGGCGACAAGGCGGCCGACAGCCCCATCAGCAGGGAAAGCGCGACGTACGATTTTCGTCTCGGCTTCTTCCAGATCTGGGCCGGCCATGCGCAGGCCGCGCATGCGCCTTGCGCGCGCGCTCTGGACACCCTGAACCGTATCCGCAAGTCGGATGCCAACGACGTCCACCTGGACGACCTGTACGTGCCGACCTATTTCTGCCTCGGCGACAAGGCCGCTGCCCTGCGCTACGCCAAGATGGCGGTCGAACTCATTGCCAATGATACTTTGGGCCGCCCCAATGAAGAGATCACGCTGGCTCTCGCCCAGGCTTGGTCGGGCGACCACGACAGCGCCATCGCCGCTTTGCCGCGGCTGCTACAGGAGCCGGCCGGTTTGACCGTTGCGGATCTGCGACTGGATCCGATCTGGGATGCGCTGCGCCAGGACCCACGCTTCGTGGCCATACTGGCCGGCAACCAATAACAAGAAGTCGTCAGCAGGCGAGGGCTGCCCATGAGGTAAAAATGGTGGATGGCTCGCCCGCCGAAGTTCGCTCTATACTCGTGACACAAATATTACAAAGCGCCCACGGGCGCCTTGGTGCTCAGGAGATTCAATGTGAACCAGACGAACTTGCGCGCCGGCCTGGCCGGTTGCTTCTGCCTGCTGCTCGCTGCCTGCGGTTCCTCCAGTACTGCAGCGCCATCGTCTTCCTCGAGTTCCTCGGGAAGCGCCAGCTCCAGCTCCGGCAGTAGCAGTTCGAGCAGCGGCAGCAGTTCCAGTGGTTCCGGCAGCAGCGGCGGCACGGCGAGCTGCGCCAGCCCCACGCCGGCCGGCACCATGAACGGCTCCCTGGTCGACAACATTCCCCAGGACTTCGACAAGACCGTCAACCCGGCGCCGACCACCACGGTCTACTTTACCGTGCTGCTGCCGCCGCGCTGCCCGGGCGACACCTTTCCCCTGGTGCTGCACAGCCATGGCTACGGCGATTCGCGCATCACCACCGAGGCGGCCAACGGCGACCTCAAGCCGAACGACCCGATGTTCAACGCCATCACCACCGAGCTGCCGCAGGCGCTGCCGTTCCACGGCTATGTGGTGATCAGCTTCGACGAGCGCGGCCACGGCGAGAGCGTGCCGAAGAACGGCGGCGGCTACGCCCGCATCATCGACCCGAACGCCGAAACCCAGGACGCCCGCGCCATCCTCGACTGGGCCTATGACAACGCCGCCAGCCTGCAGCTGCAAACCCAGCCCAACAGCGGCATCCCCAAGGACCTGGTGGTGGGCAGCATCGGCGGCAGCTACGGCGGCGGCTACCAGTTGCCGCTGGCGGCGCTGGACCCGCGCATCGACGCCATCGTGCCGGTCGGCACCTGGCATGATCTGCTGTACAGCCTGCTGCCCGGCAATTCCACCAAGCTGTCCTGGGACGGCCTGCTGTGCCTTGGCGCCACCGTAGGCAATGTGTCGAACACACCGCTGGTGCAGACGCTGTGCAACCAGGTTGGCGTGCAGGGGCCGCAGGCTTATAACCTACGCTCGCGCGCCGATCTGGCGGCGGCAACCGGTGCCAGCACGGCCATGCCGCGGCCGGTCGCCGAGTCCGAGCTGATCAGCTTCTTCAACATGCACGGCATGAATTACTTCGAGGCCCAGCAGCAGGCCGGGCAGCCCTGGGGCTTCGGCGAGTCCAGCGCCGTGCTGCGGCCGGTGCCGGCGCTGTTCATCCAGGGCGGCCGCGACAATCTGTTCAACCTCACCGAGGGCTACTGGAACTACCGCTACTTCTCCAGTGCCGGCGGCGATGTGCGCTTGATGTCCACCGAGGGTGGCCACATGAATCCCCTGGCCAACCAGACCGAGGGCACCGGTAACTGCGGCGCCGCCATCGGCGTCAATGCCGCGCTGGCCTGGTTCGATCACTACCTGAAGGGGTTGAACACGGCGGATTTCGCCGCCATCCCGAAAATCTGCCTGATGGTCGACGACACCGTCGGCGCGCCCAATGTGGCTTCGGTGGGCGTCACCCTCAGCAGCTTCCCGGTGGGATCGCTCTCCGGCACCGGCGCGGTGCCGGCCAAGCTGGCGACGCTGAGCGCAACGCTCACCGACCTGAGCATCAACCCGGTGTTCGTGCCGGTGACCACCATTTCCGGCAGCGGCCAGGTGCTGGCCGGCGCCGCCACCATCGGCAGCCTGACCGTGACCCGCGGCAGCGGCGCCGTGCCGACACAGAGCACCAACGCCTTCGTCGGCGTCGGCATCGTGCGCGGCGGCAAGACCATCCTGGTGCATGACGAGGTGACGGCCTTCACCGCGGGCACCCACACCGCCAACGACAATGTGAACGAGGACCCCTTCATCCTGCTGCCGGCGGTGGGGGCGCAGTTGCAGAACGGCGACCAGGTCGGCCTGCTGTTCTACCCGCAGCATATCCAGTACGCCGCCATCGTCAGCGCGGTGGGGCTGGGCGGCAGCACCGGCATCGTCGACGAATTGCTCGGCGTGACCATCCCGCCGATCACCTCCGCGCTCAACCCGCTGCTCGGCTTGCTCTACCTCGATCCCTACAGCGTCAGCGCCAGCGATATCGAGCTGCCGATTTTCACGCCGGGCACTTACGCCGGGAGCCAGCTGACCAAGCCGGCCTCCTGAGCTGTGCATCCCCAAGGCAGGGCAGGCCGTGGGGATGCTCTGATTTAGTCCCCTCTCCCCACGATAGTGGGGAGAGGGTTAGGGTGAGGGGCAGCACGTTCAGCACTTGCGGCTGGCCCCTCACCCCAGCCCTCTCCCCGCAGGCGGGGAGAGGGAGTTAATCAGAGGCTCCCTGGCGTAAGGGGCAACCGGATTCTTCTCCGCGCCGATGGTTCAGGTGTGAGAGTGCCGTGCCAACAGGAGATGTCCGCGTGCCGCGGCGGAACGATCGCGCCACAAAGTGCCGCGCCTTGTCAGTGATCCCGCATTAAATGTCAGGTCGCCGCGGCGCGGCATCCATCGCGGTTCGGCGCCGCTTTCTCCGGCCGCCATGGCCGCAGCGGCGCAGCCGATGTTTGGGGCCGTCGCAGCAGCGATTTTTGCGGGTAGGCCAGGGCCGTACCGGCCGGTTCGCATCATGCGGGATAGGACTGCATTGGGTCTTTTTTGCCCAAGCCAATTGGCCCTGCCCTTGCTAAACGGACTCAGGGGCAGGGAATAGCCCGACAAGAACGCTCCGGCGCATCAGCGGGACCTGACGTGCCGGGCCATCAGCAGGGACATCCGTGGGCCTGGAAAGGGATCAGTTGTTGCCGGAAATCCGCGTGACGGATCGCGAGCTGTTGCGCCGCCGCGAGGAGAGCCTGTCGCATAGCGAACGGCCGTGGAACGTGGTGCTGGGCTGCCAGCCGGTATCGGACGGCTGCCTGGCCTGCCTGTCCCAGGCGCGCCTCGATGTGCACAACGCCAATGCCGGCCAGACGGTGGACTGGTCCAGGCGCGGCGGGGCGGTGGAGCTGGAGCAGGCGCTGACCGAGCCGGCGGCGTGGACCACGCCGCAGCGGGTGGTGATCGCGCCGCTGTCCGATCTGTTCCAGCCGACGGTCAGCGCCCTGTTCGTCGAGCGGGTGATGAAGGTGGTGGCGGCGCATCCGCAGCATGTGTTCCTGGTCACCAGCCGCTACCCGCGGCGCATGCGCGAGCTGCTGCAGGCGCATGCCCCGCCGCCGAATCTCAGCGTCGGCATATCGGCGGAGGATGCCGCCAGCTTCGAGGAGCGGGTGCCCTATCTATTCGACATCGCGGCGCCCTGGCGGCACGTCGTGCTGGAGCCGCTGCTGTCGGCGGTGGACATCGAGCGCATCGAGCTGCCGACGCGCGACGTCCTGTGGCCGCTGGAAGGAATCGTGCAGCAGTATCTCGGCCTCGATGCGCAGCACCAGCCGCAGTGGCTGCCCAAGTCCGACCCGCTGCGGCGCCTGCCGCCGCTGGACTGGGTCATCGCCGGCGGCGAGCGCGGCCAGGCACCGCGGCCGCCGCACCCGGCCTGGGTGCGGGCCATCCGCGACGCCTGCCAGCGGCGGCAGACGCCGTTCTTCTTCCGCGGCTGGGGCGACTACGTACCGACGCGCAAGCCCGACCCGGAAGATCCCGCGCTGATGGTGATTTCGGAGAACGGCGTGCGCCGCGGCCGCGGCGCCGGCTCCGCCATCAACCATTTCGCGTTGAGCGAGGGCGACGTGCACTTCACCCGGCTGGCGCGCGGCGATGAGCCGATTCAGTTCTTTCTCGACGGCCAGCGCCACCTGGGTCTGCCGCCGCAACGGCCGCCGCAGCAGAGGCTGTCGCCGACAGACGTCATGGTGCTGGAGCGGGAACTGCAGCGGCTGGCGCCGCGCGGCCGGACGGATCGCCCGGCTTGAGCCTGGCTCAGAGCGCCTCCAGCAGCCAGGCCAGCACGCTTCCGACCAGGCCCGCCATGAAGCTGATGTAGCCCAGCCGCAGCCAGCGATACTTGCTCCGTGCCAGGAAGCTGCCGAGCAGGTAGATCTCGCGCAATTGCGCCTCGTAGGCGTTGGAGGCGCTAGACATGGTGTGTTCCATGGTCCGCAGGAACTCGTCGTAGCTGAGGCGGGTGAAATCGCCGAAGAACAAGGGGTTGAACCCGGGGCCGGGTTGGGTCGCGCCGAACCGCGTCGCCTTGCCCGCACGGAAGAACTTGGGCATGGTGGTCAGCGCCGCGAAGCCCACCGACACCAGGCAGCCGGCGATCAGCACCAGTGCCGGCCAGCGATAGCGCGGGTCGCTGAGGTGGGTGACGCTCAATGTCACCAGGATCGAGCTGATGGTCAGCAGCATGTTGGCCTTGCTGTCCGCCATCATGCTCAACTGCACATGGTAGACGCGCGTCTGACGGATCAGCTGGTCGTTGCAGGAGGCCAGATCCGCGCTGAAGGCGGCTGTCGCTGGCGGAATGCGGTCGCTGCCGCTGCGATCCGCTACAGGTTCGATACGGCCCACTACAGTGTTCACGCGGCACGCACCCATGGTTGGCAGGACGCAGGACGGATGCCGGCCGGAATCCGCCCCGGACCCCCCCGAAACGGTTTGCAGCACCGGCAGGTACTCCCGATTCCGCTTGCTGCCGTTCGAACGGCGCCGCGGCCTCCGATCTTCGGACTATACAACAAAACATATTTCACTCAGGCTGTCACAAATACGGTTTTTTTGCCCACTGCGGTCTTGCCCGATACCGCTCCTTACCCGAATCCATGAATCATTCCGATTTCAAGCCCGGCGTCTACCGGCACTACAAAGGCAACTACTATCTGGCCCTGGGTCTGGCCCGCGAGGATGAGACCGACGCCACCGTGGTGGTCTACACCCGCCTGTATCCGCGCGAGGGACTGCCGATGAGTACCCGCCGGCTCAGCGTCTGGAATGAACGGGTGGCGGTATCGGGTGGAGAGCAGCAGCCGCGCTTCGCCTTCGTCGGACACGAAACCCCGGCGGCCTGACTGGAACAAGCGGAGCGGAATCGAGTGCGGGGAAACAAGGTTTGAAACGACCCATGCGATAGAAGAGGATTTGAAGCTGTCCCTGGGTTGCGCTGGCCGGCAGCTGAAGGTGGGTATTGATTTTCGCTTTGTGGCGCGGGCCGACGCCGGTATGTCGCGGGTGAATAACAGCCGACGCTCGCCAGCGGCTGCGACGGTCTGTGGCTCGACGAAGTGCTTGCCCGTCTCATCCGTTCAGGAGAGATTCACACAGACCGCGTAAAGTGGCGGCATCATCGGGAGCACTGGAAAGGGATATCCATGGACCTCAAGCGGGTCGTCGTGCTGTGCATAGGCTCGCTCTTGCTGGCTTGCCAGGGGTGCAGCGGGGGCGGGAGCGGGAGTGGAGGTGCGCCGCCCAACCCGAACCAGCTGGTGATCGATCCGGCGCCTCCGGGCATCACGCCTTCGGCACAGTACACCGTCCAGCTCAGCCAGCCCGGCCCCGGCCAGGCGCAAAGTGCCTTCGTTTATCAGATCCAGAACCCCGGCTTCCTCGCCAATGGTCAACCGAGCGGCGTCAGCAGCTCCTCCACTCTGGAGCAGGCCACTGCCTGGGCCTCCTTCTCCTTCGCCGGCGCCCCGGTTACGGTCCAGGTCACCAACAGCCAGCCTTTCGCCTCGGCGCGCGTGCTGCCCAGCCATGCCGGTATTGCCGCCACCGTCAGCGGCAATACCGTAAGCTTCGTACTCACGCAGCCCGGCCAGTTCGCCGTGGACTTCTGCCCCAGCGGCAGCCCCTGCACCGAGGCCAACGACACCGACCTGAGCAATCCCATGCTGGTGTTCGCCAACCCGGTGGAGACCGCGGCGCCGAATGCCGGCGCCGCCAACGTACAGGCGGTAACCCCCGGCTTGTCGGTTCCCGCCGGCGCCAGCCAGCCCCAGCTCTCCGGCAGCCAGAACACCCTGTACTTCGCCCCCGGCGTCTACGACCTGGGACTGACGCCGCTGAGCATCGCCTCTAACGAAACCGTCTACCTGGCCGGCGGCGCCTACGTCAAAGGTTTCCTCGCCCTGGCCCAGGGCGCCAGCAACGTCAGCATCCTCGGTCGCGGCATCCTGTCCGGCGAAGACCTGCCCAAGGCCCAGTGCATCGGCACCGCCGCGGGCTGTCCCGACATGCTCTCCGGCGTGAACGTGCAGAACCTGAATCTGGAGGGCCTGAGCTTCATCCTTTCGCCCTACTACAACATCAATATCACCGGCCAGAGCAGCGGCGACACCGTCAACAACGTCAAGGTCCTGGCCTGGCTGGGCAACAGCGACGGCATCCAGGCCAGCAACGGGGCGCTGGACACCGGCAGCCTGATCGAGAACAGCTTCGTCAAGAACGGCGACGACTCCATCAAGCTCACCAGCAGCAACCTCACCGTGAAGAGCTGCGTGGTGTGGAAGCTCAACAATGCCGCCGCCTTCGAGATGGGCGCCGGCATCGCCGTGAACCTGAGCAACATTACCGTCGAGGATTCGGACGTGATCCGCGGGGAGTATTCCTACCCCGATACCTCCGATGCCGTGTTCGCCGCCAACCAGGGCGGCAAGGGCGATCTCAGCGGCTACACCTTCAACGATATCCGCATCGAGAACGAGGCCTGGCAGCTCTTCAAGATCGACATCCTGCCCAGCAACTTCGAATCCGGCAACGAACAGTTCGGCTCCATCGGCAACCTGACGTTCACCAACATCCAGGCTACGGACGCCCAGCAATTCCCGCCGGTCTTCCGCGGCTTCGACCTGGCCCACCCGATCAGCAATGTGCAGTTCGACAACGTCGTCGCCGGCGGCGTGACCCTGCCGCAGCCCACGCTGAGCTTCGACGCCAACCGCAACATGAGCTATGCCGGCAACACCGTCGGCGATGTCCTTTACCAGGATTCGCAGCAGGCCGGGCAGTTCGGGGTGCCGGTTTTCCAGGTGCCGTTTCCCAGCACCGGCCCGCAATACCTGCTGGAGTACCTGACCCAGCCCAACCTCGCCTCGGGCTTCGTCGCCCAGGGCAGCGGCGACTTCTTCGGCGATGGCTATGCCAGCGCGGTGTTCACCGAAACCGCCAGCGGACAGGTCGGCATCTGGAAGGAGCCTTACCTCGACAACGCCATGCCCTGGGCCAGCCAGTACGCGGTGGTCTATACCCTGGGCATTGCCGACGGATCGGTGGCCGGGGTGGGCGACTTCAACGGCGACGGCTACTCCGACATCCTGCTCTGGAACAGCAGCACCCAGACCGGCAAGATCCTGCTGATGGACGGCGACCAGATCATCGGTGAGCCGACTTTCCAGCCCGCCACGGCCTCCACCTGGTCGGTAGCCGCGGTAGCCGACTTCAACGGCGACGGCTATTCCGACGTCCTGCTGCGCGACACCAGCGGCAACCTCGAGATCGTCGATCTCAATCCGGCCGCGCCCCAGGCCATCACCAGCTTCGCGGAAAGCAGCCTCTACTACAACTCCACCGCCCAATACACCGCCGCCTACGGCAGCACCAGCGGCCATTTCGGCCCCAGCTGGAACGTCGCCGGCGCCGGCATCTTCCAGACCCTGGGGACGGAGTACGCCGCCCTCATCTGGGTCAACCCCACAACCCGGCAGGTCGGCATGACCAACTTCACGCCCTGGCAGAAGAGCCTGCTGAGCGGCCAGGTCTTTGCCCAGCTTCCGTCCGGCACCCAGATCCAGCTGATCGCCGACGTCAACGCCGATGGCGCCAAGGACCTGGTGTTGTGGAATGCCGATACCGCGCAGAGCATCGTCTGGCTGACGAACTTCGATAACGGTGCCCGCTACGCCGTGGGGCCGACCCTGCAGCCGGGTTTGCCGGCCGGATGGCAGCCGGTGCCGAACTGAGCCGGATTGCCAGTACTGCATGGTTTGAAACGCCGCTTTGAGAGAAACGCCGCAGGCCTTGCGGGAAGGCCTGCGGCGCACCGGCTTACTCGGCCGCGGCGGCGACGGCGCCGCCGGCGGGCTTGCGCACCATCCAGCACAGCGGAATCAGCAGCAGCGCCGCCCAGCCGGAGAAGTAGAAGATGTCCAGGCTGGACAGCAGGTAGCCCTGGCCGATGACGGTTTGCATCACCGCGGCCGCGGCGGAGTCGCCGCCCAGGCCCTGCGCATGCAGCTGCGTCAGGGTGCCCTGGTAGGTCGGGTCGTAGGCGGACAGCGATTCCACCAGGCGCGACTGGTGCAGCGCTTCGCGCCGGTCCCAGTAGGTGGTGGTCAGCGAGGTGGCGAAGCTGCCGCCGGTGATGCGCAGGAAGTTGTTGAGGCCGGAAGCGGCCGGGATCCGCTCCGGCGGCAGGCGGTCCAGTGTCACGGTCAGCAGGGCGACGAAGAACATGCCGGTGGCGACGCCCTGCACCAGCTGCGGCACGATGAAGACCAGGAAGCTGGAATCCGGCGGATAGGCGGCGCGCATGAAGTAGGAGATGGCGAAGATCACGAACGAGGCGGTGGCGAACCAGCGCGCGTCGTACTTGCCCATGTAGCGTCCCACCAGCGGCGAGATCAGCACTGCCGTGACGCCGCTGGGCGCCAGCACCAGGCCGGCCCAGGTGGCGGTGTAGCCCAGCTGTTCCTGCAACCACAGCGGCATCAGCACCACGTTGCCGAAGAACACGGCGTAGCCCACGCACAGCGCCACGGTGCCCAGCGAGAAGTTGCGCAGCTTGAACAGGCTCAGGTCGACCACCGGCTGTTTCTCGGTCAGCTCCCAGATGATCCAGGCGATCAGGCCGATCACGGTGACGATGGTCAGCACCACGATGGGGGTGGAGGCGAACCAGTCCAGGTCCTTGCCTTGGTCCAGCATGATCTGCAGCGCGCCGACCCAGACGAACAGCAGCACCAGGCCCACCTTGTCGATCGGCAGCTTGCGCGTCTTCGTCTCATGCGCCTTGAGGAAGCGCCAGCAGATGAAGCCGCAGAACAGGCCCACCGGCACGTTGATCAGGAAGATCCACTCCCAGGGATAGTTGTCGGAGATATAGCCGCCCAGGATCGGGCCGGCGATCGGCGCCACCAGGGTGGTCATCGACCAGATGGCCAGCGCCGTGCCTTTCTTCTCGCTGGGGAATAGCGAGAGCAGCAAAGCCTGCGAGCCCGGAATCATCGGCCCGGATACGCCGCCTTGCAGCACGCGGAACAGCAGCAGGGAGGGCAGGCTCCAGGCGATGCCGCAGAGGAACGAGGCCGTGGTGAACAGCAGGATCGACAGCACGAAGGTCCGCACCACGCCGAAGCGCTGCATCAGCCAGCCGGTCAGCGGCACCGACACGCCGTTGGCCACGGCGAAGGAAGTGATGATCCAGGTGCCCTGGTCGGTGGAGACGCCGAGGTTGCCCGCGATGGTGGGGATGGAGACATTGGCAATGGTGGTGTCCAGCACCTGCATGAAGGTGGCCAGGGCCAGGGCCAGCAGGGTGATGATCCTGGCGCCGCCGACCAGCGGCGCCGGTGCTGCCTCAGTGGTGGCGGCGCTCATGCTTACTTGCTCCCGTTGTCGCGGGTGGCGCCGGCGTTGGCGGCGATGATCTGCGCGATCCGTGTCGCTACCGCAGGGTCATCGCCCAGGCTGGCCTGCGTCGGCAGCGGCTGGCTGCGCACCTGCGAGGCGATGAGCGCGCCGGAGGTGTCGCGGATGTCCACCTTTACCGTCATCGACAGGCCGACGCGCAAGGGATGCTGCTGCAGTTCCTTCGGGTCGAGCGCGATGCGCACCGGCACGCGCTGTACGATCTTGATCCAGTTGCCGGAGGCGTTCTGCGCCGGCAGCAGCGCGAAGGCGCTGCCGCTGCCGGCGGACAGGCCGACCAGCCTGCCGTGATAGTCGGTGCCGCCGCCGTAGACATCGGCGTGCAGGGTCACAGGCTGGCCCACGCGCATGTCGGCGAGCTGCACTTCCTTGAAGTTGGCGTCGACCCACACATCGTCCAGCGGCACCACCGCCATCAGCGGCGTGCCCGCCGCGACGCGCTGGCCCAGCTGCACCGAGCGCCGCGCCACCACGCCGCTCACCGGCGCGGTGATGCGGGTGCGCTGCAGGGCCAGGGCGGCATCGCGCACCGCGGCTTCGGCGGCCAGCACCTGCGGATGGGTTTCCACGGTGGTGCCGTCGATCTGCGCGGTGGTGGCGTTGAGTTGCTGGCGCGCCTCGGTCAGGTCGGCCTGCATCTGCGCGATGCTGTCCTTGGTGTGGGACAGCTCCTCGCTCGAAACCGCGCCGTCCTGCACCAGGCCGGCGCGGCGCCGGTAGTCGTCCTCGGCGCGCTTCAGCGCGACTTCGCGGTCATTGATCTGTGCCCGCAGCTGCTCCGCAGTGGCGAACAGGGTGCGCACCTGGCGTACGGCGCGGGCCAGGTTGGCCTCGGCATTGCCCATCGCCACCTCGGCGTCGGCGGGATCGAGCTGCAGCAGGGTCTGCTCGCGCTGCACGCCCTGGGTGTCGTCGGCGGCGAGCGCGATCACCGTGCCCGGCACCTCGCTGGTGATCTGCACCAGGTCGCCGTCGACGTAGGCATCGTCGGTACCCTGGTAGTGGCGGGCGTACAGGCCCCAGTAGGCGCCGTAGGCGCCGGCGGCGAGGGCCGAGGCCAGGCCGAGGGCAATCAGGCCGCGGCGGCGCTGGCCTGTGGCGGGACTGCTTGCGTTGCTCCCGGTTTCAGCCGGGGCGGTGGTTTCGTTGTCGCTCATGTGCGTACTCCGGATGTGGAATGCGTGATGGATGGCGCGGCCTACAGCGGCAGCGGCGCCTGGGGATCGAAGCTGCCGCCCACAGCGAGCAGCAGGTTGACGCGGGCGATGGCCTGGTCGGAGACCAGCTCGACGTGCTGGCGGCGGGCGCTCAGCACCTGGGTTTCGGCATTGAGCACGGTGAGGTAGCCGGACAGGCCGGCGCGGTAGCGCTGCTCGGCCAGGCCGTAGGCAGCTTCGGCGTCGTCCAGCGTCTGCTGCTGCTGCACGATCTCGCTGTTCAGCGCCTGGATCAGGCTGAGCTGGTCGGCGCTCTGCCGCACCGCTTGCAGCACGGTGTCGTTGTAGCCGGCAACGGCCACGTCGATCTCGGCATTGGCGCCGCGGTACTCGGCCTTGAGGCGGCCGGCGTCGAACAGCGGCAGATGAATCGCCGGGCCGGCGCCGTAGTTGCCGGAGGCGGCGTGGAACAGGCTGGTGAAGCCGATGGCGCTGCTGCCGGCGAAGGCCACCAAGTCGACGTCCGGATAGAACGCGGCCTTGGCGGCGGCGCGGCCGGCGCCGGCGGCCTCGATGCGGTCGCGCGCTGCCAGCACGTCGGGGCGGCGGCCGAGCAGGTCGGCGGGCAGTGCGGCGGGCAGGGGCAGCGCCGCGGCCGGATCGAGCTGCGGCCGCTGGATCTGCGCATAGGCATCGGCGCCGTGGCCGGACAGGGCGGCGAGCTGGTGCGTGTCCAGCGCCACCGCCGCCTGCGCCTGCGTCAGTTCCACCTGCGCCTGCGGCACGGCGCCTTCGGCTTCGCGCAGCTCCACGTTGGTGTCGAGGCCGGCGCGCACCCGCTCGCGGGTGATGTCGAGGATGCGCTGGCGCTGCGCCTGGGTGCGCTGCGCCACGTCGGCCAGGGCATTGTTGCGATACAGGTCGATGTAGGCCGCGGCGACGGCGCCGCTCAAGGCCAGCCGTGCACTGGCCACATCGAGCGAGGCGGCGGCGGTCTGGCTGCGGGCCTGTTTCAGCAGTGAAGACTGGCGGCCCCAGAAGTCGATATCCCAGGACAGGTTCAAGCCCTGCTGGCCTTCCCACTGCACGTTGCCGGCATAGGGCGGCGGGATGACGTCGTTGCGGCTGAAGCGCTGGCGGGCTTCCTGCGCGTCATACGAAACGGCAGGGGAGAGGCCGGCTCTGGTCACATCGGCGAGGGACTGCGCCTCGCGCACCCGCGCCATCGCCTGGGCCAGGCTGGGGTTGTCGGCCAGGGCCTGCTGCATCAGGCGGTCGAGCTGCGCATCGTTGAAGGCGCTCCACCAGGCCGGCGCCGCGACCGGCGCCGAGATCTGCGGCGCCAGACCGAGGCGGCTGTCGTCGAGCGCCAGCTGCTGCGGGCCTTCCTTGGGCGGAGTGATGCAGGCCGAGAGCGCGAGGCTCAGGGCGATGGCTGTGAAGCGAAAGGCTCTCATGGCGTACTCCTGGTCCGGCCGCTTCAGGCCGGCGTTTTGCGGAAGGCGATGGCGAAGCGGTTCCAGGCGTTGATCGCCGCAACCAGCAGGGTCAGGTCGACGATTTCTTCCGGGGTGAACTGCGGCTTGACCTGGTTCCACACCGCGTCCGGCACATGGCTCTGCGCCACCAGGGTTACGGCTTCGGTCCACTCCAGCGCGGCGCGTTCGCGGTCGGTGAAGAACGGTGTCTCGCGCCAGACCACCACGGCAGCGAGGCGGCGCTCGCTCTCGCCGGCCTTGCGGGCATCTCCGCTATGCAGGTCGACGCAATAGGCGCAGCCGTTGATCTGCGAGGCCCGCAGGCGCACCAGCTCGACCAGCGGCTTTTCCAGGCCGCTTTTGCCGATGTGCTGCTCCAGCCCGAGCAGGGCCTTGATGGCGTCGGGGCTGGCTTTGTAGAAGTTGAGGCGGGATTCCATCGCGAAAGCTCCTTCAGTTGGGTCCTCGGTGGAGGGCCGGTTTCGATGGGGCACACGATAAAACTCGCGACAATCAATGATAATCAGGCAAAATAAAGAAACTTTGTTCTATAAATAGGACAATCGGCATGGATCTGAACGACCTTCGCTACTTCGCCCTGATCGTCGAGCACGGCGGCTTCAGCGCGGCCGAGCGGCACGCCCACATCACCAAATCCAAGTTGAGCCGGCGCGTGGCCTTGCTCGAGGCGGGGATGGGCGTGCGCCTGCTCCAGCGCAGCACGCGCAAGCTGGCGCTGACCGAGGCCGGCCGGGTGTTTTACGAACACTGCGCGGCGATGATGGTGGAGGCCGATACGGCACGGCAGGCCGTGGAGCAGTTGCGCAGCGAGCCGGCGGGTACGGTGCGCATGTACTGTCCTATGGTCATGGCGCAGTTCTTCGTGGCCCGGCTGATTGCCGATTTCATGCGACAACATCCGAAGGTGCGGGTGGAACTGCAGTGCGCCGATCGCGCGGTCGACCTGATCGAGGAGCGGATCGACCTGGCGCTGCTCGCCCGCGACTATGGTCTCAGCGATCCCGGTGTGGTGGCGCGCCGCATTGCCTCGGGCCGCCTGGTGCTGGTGGCGGCGCCGTCCTATGCCGAAGGCAGGCTGCCGATCGAAGAGCCGGAGCAACTGGCGCAGCTCGACACCATCGGCGCTATGGACGAAGGCGCCGAACCGGCCTGGTCACTCGTCGCCACCGACGGGCGCACGGCGCGGGTAGTGCTGCGGCCGCGGCTGCTGTGTTCGGATTTCGCGGTGCAGCACGAGGCCGCGCTGGGCGGGGTTGGTATCGCCCTGCTGCCGCTGCGCATCGCCTGGCCCAGCCTGAAGGACGGCAGGCTGGTGCGCGTGGCGAAGGAATGGAGCACGCCGGACCAGGGCATTCACCTGGTATTCGCCAGCCGCCGCGGCATGCTGCCTTCGGTGCGTGCGCTGATCGATTATCTGGCGGAGCAGGTGCCCAACGCGCTGGCGCAGTAGCTGCGCGTGGTGCTAGTGAGAGGTCCCTTGAGTTCGTTGCCCAAGTGCGCCGGATCGGTCGCCTCTCCTTCTGGGAGAGGGGTTCTGTCTTTTATTTTTGGGGTACCACGCTAGCCGATCGGCCGCACGCGGAAGTTCTTGCCCTTGATCTTGCCTTCGCGCAGCTTCTGCAGCACTGCCTTGGCCTGGCGCTTGTCGATGGCGAAGTAGGTGCGCGTGTCGAAGGTGCTGATCTTGCCCACCGCTTCCTTGGCTACGCCGGCGTCGCCGGTGAGGGCGCCGAGCAGGTCGCCCGGGCGCAGCTTGTCGCGGCGGCCGCCGTCGACGCAGAGGGTGACGACGTCCGCCGGCACCGGCCGGTCCGGCTTCAGGGCGGACATCGGCAGCTTGCCGATCGCGGCCTTCATGCCCAGACGCTGCTCGATGGCGGCGAGCCGGCTGCGCTCGCGCGGCGAGAACAGGTGCAGCGCCAGGCCGCTGCGCCCGGCGCGGCCGGTGCGGCCGACGCGGTGCACATGCAGGTCGGCTTCCAGCGGCAGCTCGTAGCTGATCACCGCCGCGAGTTCCTTGATGTCGAGGCCGCGCGCGGCGATGTCGGTCGCCACCAGCACGCGGCAGCTGCCGTTGCTGAAACGCACCAGCACTTCATCGCGCTCGCGCTGCTCGATGTCGCCATGCAGGCCCAGCGCCGAAAAGCCGCGCTTCGCCAGCATGGTTTCGACTTCCTGCGCATCTTTCTTGGTGTGGCAGAACACCAGGGCCGATTCCGGGCGATGCTCGCTGAGCAGGTGCGCCAGGGCATCGAGGCGGCGCGCCGGGTCCACCTCGAAGAAGGTCTGCTCCACCTGCGGCGTGGTCGGCGCGGTGTCGATGGTGACTTCCAGCGGCTGCCGTTGCAGGCGGCGGCTGAGGCCGCGCACCGCTTCGGGAAAGGTGGCAGAGAAGAACAGGGTCTGCCGGGTCTTCGGCGTTTGCTCGACGATGGCGCGGCTGGCTTCCTCGAAATCGCCGTCGAGCATGCGGTCCGCCTCGTCCAGCACCAGCACGCGCAGCTCGCCGAGCTTCAGCACGCCCTGCTCCAGCAGCTGCTGCACCCGCCCGGCCATGCCGACCACGATGTGCGGGTCGTGCTCCAGCGAGGCCAGCTGCGGCCGCTTGGAGATGCCGCCGCTGAGGACGGTGAGCTTGACGTTGGGCAGGCAGCGCGCCAGCCGGCGGATCTCCTTGGCGATCTGGTCGGCCAGCTCGCGCGTCGGGCACAGCACCAGGGCCTGGGTTTTGGTCAGCAGCGGGTCGATGCGCGACAGCAGGGCCAGTCCATAAGCCGCGGTCTTGCCGCTGCCGGTGCGCGCCTGGCCGATGACATCGCGGCCCTCCAGCATCGGCGGCAGGCTTTGCGCCTGGATCGGCGTCATCTGCCGGAACTCCAGCGAGTCCAGCGCCTGCAGCAGCGCGGGATTCAGGGGCAGACTCGAAAACGGCTTGGCTTCCACACGTATTCCAATGGCAAAGCCGCTCCGGAAAGGGGAGCGGGGCGCCAATTGTGAGGCCATGCGGTGTTTTCTGCTCGTTCCTGTGCGCGAAATCAACGTTTGAAACACGGCCCCCGCAGCCTTCCTGTCTCCCGACCGCCCGGTATGTGCCAATAACGAGCGGTCAAGGGACAACGGGCAACGCCGCCGCTGCCCCTTTTCACACGTTGAGCCGTTCCTGACCGATTGGTCTTTGCGGAGCCGACCAGTGCTGGAATGCTTAATTTTGCAGATTGCTACATTTATACCAGGTTGCTTTCGGTGAACTTAGATTGATGCCGCCAACGGCATTGGGAACATCGACATAGATGTAATTGGCATTGTCTGCAGTAGCCTTTGGTAAAACCGCAGCAGCGCAGCTGTCGATCTGTGCCTGTGCCTGTGAGGAAAGGAGGCTCTTTAGCGGATTTGTAAGATAGGAACAGGCCTCGTTGCCAAGCACAGCACAGCTTTCGCCTGGTTCCGGTGCATACATGGATTGAACGATGGGATACGAAGCGCCCTGAACTGGCTGGCGAGATGCTGTTTTCATGCCGGCACAGCCACTGACAGCAATAGTCAGTGCAAAAATAGTCGCCACGGAATTAATGCCGATACTTGCTTGTGACATGAGACGTCCCCGAGTTTTAAAAGTGTTGATGGGCGATACAACGAATTTGAATCAAAGCGCCTGACTATCCAGGCCGATGGGCGGGCCGTTTCCCTGTTTCGGGTCATGCGGCCCGACCACCACGTACGGCTCGGCCTCGACATGATCGAGTTCATCGAATTTTGCGATGGTCGTTATCTGTGTGCTGCATGACGCTTGAGGCGCACAATCTGGGGACTTGATCAGCGTTGCTTTAATTTCCAGCTATGAACCGACCGACCTGGCTGCCTATAATGGTTCAAGGTACTTGCGTGCCCGTCCCCCCGTCTAGCCGAAATTAGTCATACGCTCTAATGCCAAAGAAAATGCTGAACGTGGCGGCTCAGCACGATCCCGGCGCCCAGCACGCAGCAGATAGACACGCGGTGGAAATCGATGGCCGCCTCTCGTGGCTGGACCTCGCGACGACCGATGCGGATGATGCTGCCCGCATTCAGCGGGGATGGATATCGATCGAGTACGACCAGATCGATCGAGGCACGTTTGCCGGTCGGTTTCAGCAACTGGAATTTAAAGAGACATTCGTGGCCGCCGAGCGACAGAATCGCACGGTGCTGAAAAGGCTATATGTCCCGGCCGATTACTGCACGGTAAGCCTCATTCGCTCGGCCTCGGGGCAGGGACGATGCGGCCTCGACGCTGTTTCCAACAGGAGTGTCGCCTACATGCCCGGGAGCAAGGACTACGAAGTCCTTTTACCGCCTAGCGAGATCGTCTTCTTCAGGATTCCGCAGAACCGCTTTTTGGAAGCAGCCGACACCTTGGGTTACCAGTTGCCGGGAGAAGGGCGCCAGATCCTGTTTCTCGACGGCCTTAATCCCGGCTATCTGGACGATATGGCCGAGACCTTGATGTCGATTCAGCATTCGCCAGTTTCAGAACTGTTTGCGGCGTTGGATTACAAATATCTGAACCAGGTCGTGCTGGAGCGTATTCTTGGCGTCCTGCTGGACTCGACCACCAAGTCCTTCCGGGTACCGTTAGTTGGGGCGTATCGAATCACCCAAGCCGCGCTGGCCCTGATCGAAAGCAGCGCCGAAGAGCCGTTGACGGTAATGACCTTGTGTCGGGAACTGGAAGTCAGTCGTGCCTCCCTGCAGCGCTCCTTCCTGCAGATTTATAGAGTTTCGCCGCTCGCTTACTTGAGGATGCGGCGGTTCAATTGCGCCCGGCGCGCCCTGAAAGCGGCACGCGGTACCGGCGCCACCGTGGCATCCATCGCCATGAACTGGGGGTTCTTTCATTTCGCCAGATTTTCACAGGATTACTTCCTCCAGTTCGGCGAACTTCCATCCACGACACTTGGCAGGTCAGGCAAGACGAAACCCGAGTCCGGCCGATACCGTCAGCAGCGTTGAGGCCGGCGCGACCGGTCGCGAGATTGTATGATCGGGTGTCGCTGCTTCGGGCTGGAATCAGTCGCTTACTCTGCGCTGACGTGTTTTAAACTTTAAGCGCGGGTTTGTTTCCGACTCTATTTATCCGCACACATTCCTTAAGCGGATGCCGCAAGCAGCTGCCGGAATTCACCCAGCAGGCGCGACATGTCCGCCGTGCCCAGCGCTCCCATGGTGGAAATGCGGAACAGGCTGCTGGCCAGCGCGCCCTGGCCGGCGTAGATGATGAAGCCCTTGGCCTTGAGGCTGTCGTGCAGGTGCGCGTAATCCGTCGGCAGATGGTAGGCGCGCAACACCACCGAGGACTCGGCGGCGGGCAGCAGCGGCTTCACGCCAAGGGCGGCGAGGCCTTCGGCGACCTGCCCTGCCAGCGCGGTGTACTTCGCGTGGCGCGCGGCAAAGCCGCCTTCGTCGGCAAACTCGCGCAGGGCTTCGCGCAAGCCGTAGTAGGCGTGCACCGACGGCGTGAACGGCGTGCCGCGCTGGTCCTGCGCGCGGCTCCATGAAGCCAGATCCAGGTAGAGGGTGCGCGAGCTTGCCGTCTGCAGCGCCGCGCGGCGCACGATGACGAAGCAGGCGCCCGGCACGCCGTGCAGGCACTTGTTGGCGGTGGCGGCGGCAGCGGTAAACCCGGGCTGACTGAAATCGATGGCCTCGGCACCGAAGCTCGAGACCGTGTCCGCCAGCAGGGCCACGCCGTGCTCCGAGCACAGGGCGGCCAGTTCGTTCAGAGCGTTGAGGCGGCCGGTAGTGGTCTCGTGGTGCACCGCCGCTACATGGGTGATGGCCGGCTGGGCTTGCAGGCGGCGGTGCACCGCGGCCAGGTCCATCGGCGCGGTCCACTCCTGGCGGATCGCCTCGCAGGCGATGCCGTGGCGCTGCGCGATGTTGGTCATGCGCTCGCCGTAGACGCCGTTCTCCACCACCAGCAGGCGGCCCCCGTCGGCCGGGGCCGGTACCAGGCTGGACAGCATGGCTTCGACGGCGGCGGTGCCGGAGCCGGTCAGCAGCACCGCCGACCAGATGGCGGGATCGAGGCCATAGACTTCGAGCAGGCGCTGGCGGATCTCGTCCTGCAGGTCGAAGAACTCGCTTTCACGGTGACACAGGTCGGGCAGCAGCAGGCTGTTGCGCACCCGCTCGCTCAGCGTCACCGGCCCCGGATTGAGCAGCAGCGGACGGTTCATGCCCGCGCTCCGCTTGCGCCGATATGCGCGGCCAGCCGCGCGCCGACCTGCTGCGGCGTGACCGAGGGGCGCGGCAGATTGGGCGAGGCGCCGGGGCGTGTACGCAGATGGGCGAAGCGCGGACCGGGCAGGGGCGGCGCGGCGAACAGTTCGTCGATCACTTCGATGCCTTCGGATTCCAGCGCCAGCGGATAGCCGCAGGCGGCGGCGATGGCGGCGAACGACACGCCGGCCGACACCGTGGCCTGGCCGCCGGTGGAATCGTGCACGCCGTTGTCGAGCAGCAGGTGAACAAGGTTGGAAGGGCCGTAAGCGCCGAGCGTGGCGAACAGGCCCATGCGCATCAGCGCCGCGCCGTCGCCGTCCAGCGCCACTACACGCAGGTCCGGCCGCGCCAGCGCCAGGCCCAGGGCCATGGCCGAGACGCAGCCCATCGAACCGACCATGTAGAGCTGGTTGGGACGGTCGTCCAGCGCATACAACTCGCGGCCGCTGAAGCCGGTGGTGGCGAGCACCACGCTGCCGTCCAGCGGCGTGCGCGCGATGAGCTGCTGTAGCGCTTCCGCCCGGCTCGGCCGCGGCGCCGCGACAGCCGCACGCTGCAGCGCATGTCCGGCGGCGCGCGGCTGCGGCGCGCCGGTACCGCGCAGCGGATACTCCGCCACAGTGCCTTTTTTCATCAGCAGGGCATAGGGGCGCCGCTCGCGCTCCATATATTGCACGGCCCTTTCCAGCGCCGCCTCGATCTCCTGCGGCTGCTGCGGAAAGATCTCCCAGGGGATTTCCATGGTGTCGAGCAGGCGCGGCGTGATCGGGCCCATCAGCTGGTGCTGCGGCTCGTCGTGCACGCCGGGCTCGCCGCGCCAGGTGATGATCAGCAGCTGCGGCAGGTGGAAGGTCCAGGTCAGCGAAGTCAGCGGGCTGACCGCGTTGCCCAGGCCGGAATTCTGCATCATGGCGATGCCGCGTTTGCCGGCCAGGGCCTGCCCGGCCACCACCGCCACCGCGTCACCCTCGTTGGCGCAGGACAGGTAGCGCAGTGTGTTGTCCTGGATGACGTAGTTGATGAAGGGCGTGAGAAACGAGCAGGGCACGCCGGCATAGAAGGAAAAGCCGCGCGCGCGCGCGGCTTCGACAAAGGCGGCGGCTTCGATCACTTGCGGCTTCCGAAAGAGGACTCCGCGTGGGCGAAGTCGCTGGCCTGCTGCAGGCCAAGATGGTCGTTGACGTCGAGCCAGTGGCCGTGCACGTACAGCACCTTGATGCGCTGACCGGATTCGATCAGCGCATTGAGCAGGTCCGGCATGCCGAGTTTGGCGAAGTCCGGCTGCTGGCGCAGCCGCTCCAGCGCGGCGAGCAGCTTGCCGCGGCCTTCGCCGCGCACGCGCAGCATGCCGATCCAGCGGCCATTGGGCGCGGCGGAGTGGTCGGCGGCGCCGGGCTGGGCTGCAATGCCATGGACCACGCGGCGCAGCGACACGTCGCGGCCGAACACGCCGCGCTCGTCGGGCAGGTCGGCGTAGGCAAGGTCGCAGGGGCATTCCGGCGCGGTCTGGGTGGAATCGACCACCACGGTGAGGTCGGCGTCGGTATCGAGCAGGTCGCGCAGGATGTAGCGGCGGAACAGCAGGTCGCCGTAAAGGACCACGGTGTCGTCGCCGAAGCGGTCGACGGCGCAGCTCAGCGAAGCCAGCTCGCCGCTGCGGTCGTAGTCGGGATTGACCACCACGTTGACCCCGGCCACGTCGATGGCCTCGGCCTTGTAGCCGGCCACCACGCTGATGTCGTTCATGCCCTGCTTACGGAAGGCCTTGACCATACGCAGCAGCAGCGGCTCGCCGGCCACCGGCAGCATCACCTTGGGGCGGTCCTCGGTCAGTGCGTCGAGGTTGTCGCCGCGGCTTGCTGCCAGCACCACCGCGTGGGCCGAGTTGGGCGTGGCGTAGAGGCGCTCCGCCTCGCTGTATTCGTCGGCGCCCTGCAGGCGGAAAATTTCGTTGACGCTGGCGATGCGCTCCTCGATGCCGACCAGGGTCTGCGTCTCGAACACCTCGCGCGCCGCGGCCTGCATCGCCGGCACCGCCGAGCGGATCATATGGTTGGCCCAGATCACCAGGTTGATGCCGGCGCGGCGGAACACTTCCGTCGGCGTGCTGTAGTACTTGGTCGGCACGATCACCAGCGGCGCGCGCCCGGCCCATTCCTTTACGAACTCCAGAATCTCGTCCGGCTTGGAGCGCTTGGAGTGGATCAGGATGGCGTCGGCGCCGGCGCGGCGATAGGCCTCGGCGCGGCTCAGCGCCTCGCTCATGCCCCAGCCGGCGATCAGCGCCTCGACCCGCGCCACGATGCTGAAGTCGGGATCGGCCTGGGTGTCCTTGCCGGCCTTGATCTTGCCGCAGAACTCGTCGACGTCGGCCAGCTGCTGGCGCTCGCTGTCGATGAAGCTGTTGGTTTTCGGGAACTGCTTGTCCTCGATGCACACGCCGGCGATGCCGCGCTGCTCCAGCTTGCGCACCAGGCGGCGCAGGTTGTTGAAGTTGCCATAGCCGGTGTCGCCGTCGAGCAGGATCGGCAGCGAGCTGGCGTCGCTCATGAAATCGAGCAGGTCGATCACCTGGGTCCAGCTGGCCTCGTTGTTGTCGCGCACGCCGAATTGCGAGGACATGGCCAGGCCGGAGGCCCAGATGCCGGAGAAGCCGGCTTCCTCGACGATGCGGGCGGAGAGGCCGTTGTGGGCTTCCATGATGAAGGAGGTGCCGGGACCGGTCAGCATGCGGCGCAGCCGGGTGGCGCGGGACAGCGAGGGGATGATTTCGGATCGGTTCATGGCAATGGCTGCAGCTGCGGCAGCACCTCATCTTGTGCGCGGGTCAGGTCCGCGGGGAAGTCGATTTCCAGCCACGGCGCGCCGGTGACGTCGGCCGTGTCAAAGTCCTGCGGGCGCAGCAGCAGCAGGTCGCGCACCGCCTCTTCGTGCGGCTGGTCGGCGCGGCCGCTGTCGATGTAGCCGGCGACAATGTCGGCGAAATGCCGCGCGGTGGCCGCGGTGAAACGGAAGAAGCCGACCGATTCGCCCCAGGTGTCGTAAACCAGGTCCGGCGCCAGGCGCTTGCGCAGCTCCACCGGCAAGCCGTTGCGCAGACAGATCTTCACCGGCTCCTCGCCGGGCTGGAAGCCGCGGTCCATCAGCAGGCGGTCGGCATAGGCGCCGGCGCACAGCGCCTCGAACATGCGGCTGTCGTAGAGCACATCGGCGTCCATCAGCAACACGTCGCCGCCGGCGGTGAGATCGGGCGCGATGCAGTGCACCGTCAGCACGCTGCCCAGTTCATAGCGCGGATTCAGCACCAGCTTCGGGCGCGGCTGCCAGTTCAGCCGGTCCAGCTCGGCCTCGATCTGCTGCGGCGCATAGCCCACGGCGATCACCACTTCATCGACGCCGGCGCGGCGCAGCAGGCGCAGGTGACGCTCGAGCAGGCTGTGGCCGCCGAATCGCAGCAGGCACTTGGGCGGCGGCTGGTCGCCGCTCTGGCTCAATCGCCGGCCATATCCGGCGGCGAGGATGATTGCGCGCATCAGGTTCCTTTTTTGATTGGTGCCGCCGGCCGCGCCGTGCGACGGCGCAGCCAGCGTCCTTCGATCATCTGCCAGTAGATCAGCGCCGGGATGCCGAGCAGCAGCTCGCGCGCGCGTTTCACCAGCGACAGTGCCAGTGCTGCCGGCGGCGGCAGGCCGACCAGGGCGCCCAGCAGCAGGTAACCGCCTTCCTGCACGCCCAGCGCGCCGGGGATGGCGAAGGCGATGCCGCGGATCGCCTGGCCCAGGCTTTCCAGCATCAGGGCATCGAGCAACGACACCGGGTGGCCGAGGAAATGCAGCGCCAGCCAGACTTCGCCGACACCCGCCAGCCAGCCGGCCAGGTTGAGCAGGAAGCTGGTTATGCCGACGCCGCGGCGGGCGTAGGCGCTTTGCACGGCGCTGTCGAGGATCTCGGCGCCGCCGCTGAAATCGAGCCATTCGCGGCCGCTGGAGAAGCGGTTGAGCAGCCGCGCCAGCCGCGCGAACAGGCCGCGCTTCTGCAGGCTGTAAAACCAGATGGCGTTGGCGCCGAACAAGCCGATGCCGAGCAGCAGCGCATAGAGCAGTTTGCGGTCGGCGGCATGCGCGGCGAGCGCCACCATGCCGATCAGGGCGAAAGCGGCCTGCGACAGCATCTGCTGGGTGGTGCTGACCACCACCGCGGCGCCGGCGTCGGCGCGGCTGGCGCCGAAGCGCGCCAGCAGCCGCGCCATCACCATCGGACCGCCCATCTGCGCCACCGGCAGCAGGCCGTTGACCGCCTCGCCGATCCAGCGCGCCCGTGCCACCCGCCGCTGCGGCGGCGCCTTCTGCATCACCACGCTGATGGCGGCCGAGTCGAGCAGCAGCGGCACCAGGTGGAACGCCGCCACCAGCAATACGCCCCAGCCGGCCAGCGAGAAGGTTTCGAGCACCTGGCCGGCGCCCTCGTAGACGAGCAATGCCGTAAATGCGCCCAGACCCAGGGCCAGGGCAAGGAAGACCGTCGATTTCACGTCGGCCGGCGGCGGCTGAAGACCTGGCGGAAGCCGAAATAGGCGAACGAATCCTTCATGTTGGAAATCAGGCGCCACCACGGACTCATGTCCTGGCTGGTGACATATTCGAAGGTCAGCGCCACCCGGTCCTCGCCCGCGGCCAGCGGGGTGATGCGGTGGTGCAGCTTGTCGCCGTTGAAGAACACCAGCGCGCCGGGCCGCAGGGCGATGGCGCCTTCCACCGGGGTGCGGCCGGCGAACTGGCCTTGTCCCTTGGTGTAGAGGCGGTATTCGAGCTTGCAGGAAGACTCGTCCACCACGCCGAGCAGCAGGGTGTAGCGGCTGCCCTTGTAATAGGACGTGTCGTAGTGCCAGCCGATATGATCGCCGGCCTCGGTATAGAAATAGAGGGCGTAGGCATGCGGGTCATCGGCGGGCGAGGGCAGCAGCGGCTCGCCGCTGAGGTCGCGCAGCCAGGCGGTGAATTCCGGCAGGCGGTACAGCTCGGCGATGACCGGGGCGAGCCGGTCGATGACATGGCGGCTGATGCTGCCGCCCTTCTTGTGGCCGGGGATCAGGTTGCGGTTGACTTCGCCGCGGCTGCCGCGCACCGCGTCCTGCAGCGCCTGCACCAATTCCGGCGGCAGGAAGTCTTCGATGAAAATGAATTCATCCTGCTCCAGGTAGCGCCGCCGCAGCGTCGTCTTGTCGAGCACCGCCAGGCGCCCGGACAGGTTTTGCCCGATGTCGGCCAGATCGTGCCGGGTGGTGCCGGCCGGGGCCGGCGCCGCAGTTTGGGCATGGCGGGTGTTCAACGCTGACGGTACTCCTGGTGAGCGACCCCGGCGTGGCCCGAACGGGTAAATTCTCCCAGTACCCACAGCGCATAGAACGATGCGCCGACCGACGCCGCCAGCAGGAACGGCTGCAAGGCGCCGCTCAGGGTCACCAGCGGCATCAGGTAAAGCACATCCTCTGTTTCGAAGCCGCCGAACGATGCCTGGCGGGTGCCAGCCTTGCCCAGGCGATTCTCGATCACCATGCGCATGGCGAAAATGAAGCTGACGGCGCAACCGGTCAGCGCGCCGAGCAGCACTGCCCACTGGCCCAGCGGGCCGTCGCTGAGGCCGAAGCCGATGGCCGTGAACAGCAGGATGTGGATCAGCGCATCCGAAATCAGGTCATAGAGGTGACCGGCGCGGCTGGTCTTGCCGCTGAGGCGGGCCAGTTCGCCATCGGTGTGGTCGAGGAAGTTCGACAGCACGAACAGCAGCGCCCCGATATTGCTCCACAGATAGGTGCCCGGCATGAAGGCAATGATGCCGGCAAGGCCCACCAGCAGGCGCACCGTGGTCAGGTGGTTCGGAGTGACTCGTGTATGCACCAGCGGCAGGATCAGCCGCCGCGCCAGTTGCGCGTCCCAAGGTCGCGCGGGTTCTGCACCATTTGTATTCATGCGACCCCCCAATTTGGTCATTGCGGCTGTATTTCAATCCCTGATGCGCAAATAACGTTCAAACCAGTAAACCGAAAGGTTACGGGAAAATGATGGAAAGGTTACGGAAAATTTACACAGGTTGCGAGTGACGGGCTGAAATCGCGAATGTGACAAGGAATATGACAGTGCGCCTCGGGGCGGCGCCTAGCCTTCCGATCGTGTTCCAGATCTGTTTCGCAGGAGGAGGAGGAAGGTCAAAAGTGCAGCGGGAATCCCGAATTCCCGACATGACACACCGTCATCACAGCGCCTTGCGGAAGGTTGGATTGAGGCGCTGCTCGCCCGGAATGGGGTGACAGGTTGCCTTGAGCGGCGCCACGCCGTGGTAGCGCAGGCGCGCGGGATCGCCCCGGACGGACGATGTCGCCATGGTTCGGCGGCACGCGCAGACAGCGCTCTTCGTGGAGCGCCGCAAGTTCGCGGATCTGCGGATGCCGCGTGTCGCCGCCCTCGGCCGCGCTGCCGTAGACATTCGCCCCGGCTGCTAGCGGGCTGCTGGCTGGCTGCTGGCCGGGTAAAGATTCCGCCGCGGCGCGCGGCGTCGGGCCAGCCTTGGGTATGATGCGGCGCGTGCCCAAGAAGAGCGATGCCGTTGCCCAGCCCTGAACCGTTCCGCCGCCCCCGCCGCGCCGTCCCGATTGGCCTGGCCGTGCTGGCCGGCGCGCTGCTGCTGTCCGCCTGCACGCCGGACCGCGGCGTGCGCCGCGGCGAAGTGCAGGAGTGCATCGACCAGGCCTCGGCGCAGTGCGCCGCGGCGCGCGAGCATTTCCAGGTGGTGCGTTATCCCACCATGAGCGCCGACCGGCTGGTGGCGGCCGCCAGCCGCGCCCTGGGCGACCTGAATTTCGAGTCGAACCGCGACGATGCGCAGGGCAGGGTGAGCGGCGACTACATCGCTGCCGCGCCGACGCACGAGAAGCAGCGCGACGATCTGTTCAAGAAAAGCCTGAAGGGCTATGCGACGGCGGCGGTGACGGCACAAGTCGACATCCTGCCGCTGCCGAACCAGGACACCGGTGCCAACGTGCGGCTGCGCCTGTATGCCGCGGTGGACGGCGCCGCGCCGGCGCTGATCGACAGTGTGGCGCTGTACCAGCTCTTCTTCAGCCAGCTCGGCGCCGAACTGGGCGAGCCGATGGCCCCGATGCCCGAGGCACAGCCGCAGGATCGCCCGCGGCCGCTGGTGCCGTCGATTTCAGGGGTTTGAGGGGGGTGAGCCGGCGGCGGTGCCCGGCGCCGCCGCTGACGCCTGGCCGCGCGGCCGCGCATTACTTTGTATGATGCCGGCTGATCTTTTTCCCGTCCGCGACATGACCACACGCCACTGTATCGCCGCCCTAGCCATGCTCACCGCCTCGCTTGCCACCGTTCACGCCGCGCCGCTGGATGCGACAAGCCTTGCCAACGTCACCGCCAATACCTATGCCAATGTGCAGCAGGTGCGCACCCGGCACGTGGCGCTGGACCTGGCGGTGGACTTCAAGAAAAGCGAGCTGTCCGGCACCGCTACGCTGGAGCTGGAGCGGGTCGATCCGGCCGCGGCGCAGGTGGTGCTGGACACGCAGGACCTGGACATCCGCAAGGCCGAGACCAGCGTCGACGGTGAGGTGTGGCTGAAGGCGCCGTTCACGCTCGGCAGCAGCGACGAGGTGCTCGGCGCGCCGCTGACCATCACCTTGCCCGCCGATGCGACGCGGGTGCGGGTGACCTATAGCACCAGGCCGCAGGCTTCCGGCCTGCAATGGCTGCCGCCGGCGCAGACCCTGGGCAAGAAGCATCCCTTCATGTTCTCGCAGTCGGAAGCGATTCACGCGCGTTCCTGGATCCCCCTGCAGGACACGCCGTTCGTGCGCGCCACCTACGAAGCGCGCATCCATGCGCCGAAGGGTCTGCGCGCCGTGATGAGCGCCGACATGAAGGACAAGCCCGACGCTTCCGGCGCCTGGACCTTCAACATGCCGCAAGCCATTCCCAGCTACCTGATCGCGCTGGCGGTGGGCGACATCGCTTTCGAGGCCACCGGCCCGCGCACCGGCGTGTACGCCGAGCCGGCCATGCTGAAGAAGGCCGCCTACGAGTTCGGCGAGACCGAGCGCACCCTGCAGCTGATGGAGCAGGCCTTCGGCCCCTATCGCTGGGGCCGCTACGACATCCTGGTGCTGCCGCCCAGCTTTCCCTTCGGCGGCATGGAGAACCCGCGCCTGACCTTCGCCACGCCCACGGTCATCACCGGCGACCGCATGCTCGTGTCGCTGGTCAGCCATGAGCTGGCGCACAGCTGGTCCGGCAACCTGGTGACCAATGCCAGCTGGAATGACTTCTGGCTCAACGAAGGCTTCACCGAATACCTCACTTACCGCCTGCTCGACATGCAGTTCGGCCAGGCGCGCGGCGACATGGAGCGGGTGCTGGGCGTGACCGACCTGAAGGACTCGACCAGCCATCTCGACAAGATCGACTGGTCGCTGGTGCGCAGCAGCCCGGCCAAGGACCCGGACGCGGTGTTCAGCAGCGTGCCCTACGAGCGCGGCACCCTGTTCCTGACCTGGCTGGAGACGCAATTCGGCCGGCCGGCGTTCGACGCCTTCCTGCGCGGCTGGTTCGACGACCACGCCTTCCAGAGCGCCACCACCGCGCAGTTCGTGGCCTACCTGCAGGACAAGCTGATGGCGCAGCAGCCGGGCAAGATCACGCAGGCGCAGGTCGATGCCTGGCTGTACCAGCCGGAGCTTCCGGACTTCGCCGTGCTGCCGCATTCGGATGCGCTGACCAAGGTCGACGAGGAGCGCGAGGCCTGGCTTTCCGGCAAGTCCACCCTGGAAGCGCTGCCGGCGGCGCAATGGAACGTGCACGAGTGGCAGCAGTTCTTCGACAACATGCCGGCATCCGCCACGCTGGAGCAGGTGCGGGCGCTCGACACGCGCTTCAAATTGAGCCAGACCCACAACGCCATCATCGCCTGTGCCTGGTTCCATGTCGCCATTGCCCACGGCGACAAGGCGGTATGGCCGGCGGCGCAGCACTATCTGGGCAGCGTCGGCCGCATGCGCCTGATCACGCCCCTGTACCGCGAGCTGATCAAGACGCCGGACGGCAAGGCTTTCGCCGAGCAGACCTACGCCAAGGTCAAGGCAGGCTACAACCCCATCGCGCAGCAGGCGGTGGAGCGGATATTGAAGGGCGCCAGCGGCGGCTGAGTTTCCGCGCGGGCGGATCGGCTTCGCATCGAGCCGGTCCGCTCCGAGGTGCCGCGCATCCGCGGCGCAGCCTGCGTACCTGGCGGTATTTTCATATTACGGTTGCAGGTACCGCCTGGTTCATGGCCTTGCCTCGAAGCAAGCGCAAGTCGCCGTTGCATGCCGGTTATGAGCCCGCCGACCTGACGACCGGTTCTCGTTGCGGGGGCCGGATGGTCCGCGCATGTCACCATGCCGCGCCGTGGATTGCCTATACTGGCCCGCTGTTCGATGGGCCAAGGCGGGGCGGCGGGCGTCCCCGCGCGGTGCGGAAGATTCAGGGAAATCACCTATGAAGAAGCTGGGAATGGCGCTGCCCATGGCGGCGCTGCTGGGTATTGCTGCGTCGCTGGCCGGTTGCGGCGGCACTTCGACGCCGGTGGAGGGCGCTTCGAGCAGCGGCGGCAGCAGTAGCGGTAGTGGAGGCAGCAGCGGCAGCAGCGGCGGCACCGGTACCGGTACCGCCGCCTTGGTCTACGGCTGCAACTGGCTGTTCGAATCGGACGCGCAGACCGCCAATATCTTTTACCCGGACACCAGCGCGGTGTACTGGGTGGCCGCGCTGCCTGACTCCATTCCTTCCGGCGATCAGATCGAGATCGCCGGCACCTCCCCCACCGCGCGCTATTTCTCCTTCGAGGTCTACACCGAGAATGGCAAGGCGGAGTCGGGCGCCAACGACGCCGCGATTTTCGGCAGCGCCGCGACCCCCGCGCAAGCGGTGGCGGCGGGGCAGGGCTACAAGCTGTCGGTGATCTACAGCACCACCGCCGCCAGTTCCGGCACCACGCTGGTGGCCGACCCGGCCAATGTCAGCCTGCGCGCCCCGGCCCACAAATTCATTCTGTACCGCCTGTACTTGCCCACCTCGGGTGCGGCGGACTTCGGCAACCTGCCGGTGCTGACTTACGTCGCGCAGGACGGCACCCGCACGCCCTTGTCGGCGACGCCGGACCAGGCTTCCTGCAACACCATCCTCAACAATATCGACAAGCTGCTGGCCGCCGATGGCGCCAGCTCCGGTTCGGGATCGAGTTCCAGCTCCGGCGGCCTCGCCCTGGCCGAGCCGGCAATCAAGCCGCCCTCGATGTCGATCTACCGTTCCACCGCGGGACGCTTCCAGAACCTGGACGTGCGCTACATGCGCGAAAAGACCAATGCCACGCTGGGCGACCTGCTGCTGGTGCGCGGCAAGGCGCCGGCCTTCGCCGGCAGCGGCCAGACACCGCAGGTGCGGTACTGGTCGGTATGCAGCGACGGCGCGCACAAGCCCTATCCGGCGGTGGAGTGCCTGGTGGACCAGGATGCGCATATCGGCGCCGACGGCTATTACAACGTCGTCATCTCCACCGATACGCCGCCGGCGGGATACCAGTCGCAATTCGACTACCTGCCGTTCGGGGCCGACGCCTTCGGCCAGCCGATCTACCGCCAGCTGCTGGCCGCGCCCTCGTTCAGCCAGTCGATCGACAACAGCAGCATCCTGCTCGGTCCCAAGCTGACCATGGGCGACTACTATCCCGATACCGCCTACTGTTCCAGCAGCGTGTTCTCCAGCAATCTCGCGGCCGGGGCCGCGGCGGTGTTCGCCGCCTGCAAGAGCAGCCAGGGCGTGGGCATCGTGCCCGATCTGGGCAACTGAGGTTTCTCCAGGCTACCCGGGAGCCCACCCGGGTAGCTTGCCCGGATAGTTTGTTTGGCCGGCGCCTTGCGCCGGCATCTCCGCGGGTAGGGTGAAGCGGTTTTTTCCTACCCCTGCGGGTAGGAAAATCGGACTCAAAAACTCCATCGAAGCATTGTTTTGCCGTTTGTCAGGCGGTCGCATCTGTGCCCGTGGTATGAGCGTAGAACCAGTGTTACCAAGGCACTTATAAGGACCCCCGATCGATCGGGATGCTCAGAGGAGAACTAATGATGCGCATACGCAAATACGATGTGGACTACGGACGTCGCGCCCTGCTGCAGAAGGCGGCTCTGGGTGCTGGCGCCGGGGTACTGGCGCCGTTATGGCCGATGATCGCCAGCGGCGACATGAGCAAAGCCTACCCGGACGAACTGACCTCGGTGGAGATGTACAGCAAAGGCAAGGTCAAGACCGGCGACATGCTCACCGCCGCCAACGTCGACGCCGTCAAGGACCTGCTCGACCCCATCACCTACAAACAGGTCAAGGAAATGGGCCGCAAGATCGAGATCGTGTCCACGGTCAAAGATCCCACCATGCTCTACCCCATGGCCTTCCTCGAGACCACCCTCAAGAACAAGGGCAAAGCCAAGCTGGCCGCCGACGGCAACATCGTCGAAGCCTCCAGCGGCAACCCCTGGATCGGCGGCCTGGCCTTCGTCGAACCCAAGACCCCCGAAGAAGCCATCGCCAACCTCACCCTCTCCTGGGGCCGGCACGACTACTGCCAGTACGCCATCCGCCAGTGGGACATCGCCCCCGACGGCGGCCAAGCCTACCAATACGACTTCGTCTGGGCCGAACTGCAAGCCCAGGCCCGGGTCGACGGCACCACCTTCCAGAACAAAAAAGACCTCCTGCGCCTGCAATCGGTCTGGTTCACCGCCCCCCAGGACATCGCCGGCAGCTCCTTCCTCAGCACCTGGTACTACGACCAGCACAAATTCCCCGACCTGTACGGCTACCTGCCCGCCTTCAAGCGCGTGCGCCAGTTCCCCACCAACCAGCGCTTCGAACCCCTGCTGCCCGGCATCACCTGGTTCCTCACCGACGCCTGGGCCGCCGGCGACCCCATGCTCACCTGGGGCAACTACAAGATCGTCGGCCGCCAGCCCATGCTCGGCGCCGTCAGCCAGAACTGGCATGGCGCCAAATCCAACTGGGAAATGGGCGTCCACGGCGGCCCCAAGGGCCAGACCTTCCTCGACAGCAAATTCTCCATGTGCCCGGAATGCATCGTCCTGGAAGCCGAACCCACCGGCTACCCCCGCGCCCCGGTCGGCAAGAAGCGCGTCTGGATCGACGTGCGCAACCAGCAATTCGTCGCCTACATCACCTTCGACAGAAGGGGCGAGATGTGGAAATCCTTCGAACCGGGCTGGTCGCGCTATGAAGACGGCAGCGCGGCGGTCAAGGACGCCAAGGGCAACTCCGACTGGTCCTGGACCTACGTCCACAGCCACGACATCCAGGCCAACCGCATGAGCCGCATCATCCACACCCAGTCCACCACCGGCGGCTACAAGTCCCAGC
>Ga0302311_10000155_pt1 | contig 86256 bp, 68 predicted proteins | sample III_Palsa_N1_3_FD_200449 | JGI IMG/M metagenome (GOLD analysis project Ga0302311, IMG submission 200449) | Peat permafrost microbial communities from Stordalen Mire near Abisko, Sweden - III_Palsa_N1_3 | ecosystem: Environmental > Terrestrial > Soil > Palsa > Peat permafrost | place: Sweden...
TGGCGCCGGCGATGTCGATGACCACGCGGTCCGGGTTGCTCAGGGTGAAAACGTTGTTGTCGGCGCGGGCGTCGAGATCGAACACGACGCGGGTGCTTTCGCCGCTGTCGAGCAGGCGCAACTCACGCAGTTCGCCCGCATGCGCACAGGCAACAGACAACATGAGTACGGGCCCAACCAAGCGACGCATAAAGCCCCCGACGGGCGGTGACCGGTGAACGATAGCGCCGCCGGTGAAATATTTCAAGAATTTTCTTTTTTGAATCAATAAGTACTGCATGACACTTCATGTTTATTGTGGAGCGGGCTTGCAATCCGGCCCGGCGCCGATACGGAAATTCAGCCGGAAACACCGGCGGCGGCGGCGGCGGCGGCCAACAGCGGGGCCAGGGCCTCGCTGGCTTCCAGGCGGATTTCCCGGCCCGCGGCAGCGACTTGCAGGAAGATCTTCAAGTCGGGTTCGGGCAGCTGTCCGGCGCCGCGTTCCGGCCATTCCACCAGCCAGACCGAGCTTTCGGGGGGCGTATCGTACACGCCCAGCTGCTCCAGCTCGGCCGCATCGGACAAGCGGTAAAGGTCCAGATGCAGCAGGCTGCGGCCAGCCAGTTCATAGGGCTCGACCAGGGTGTAGGTGGGGCTGCGAATGGCGCCGGTGGCGCCCAGCTCGCGCAGCCAGCCGCGCACCAGGGTGGTCTTCCCCGCTCCCAGGTCGCCATGCAGGAACACCACCAGACCCGGGCGTTGCGCCAAGGCGCGTGCCAGGCGCGCGCCGATGGCCTCGGTGGCGGCGGGGTCGGCCAGCTCGAACCGGATGACCGGTGCGCTCACGGATTCACCACGGCGCGCAGGGCATCGATCAGGTCGGACGGCGTCAGGCCGCGCTCGCCGTCGCGGGTGGCGCGATCGCCCGCCAGGGCGTGCGCCAGAGCGGCGGCGCCCGCGGCGGTTTCGAGATCCAGGCCCTGGCCGAGGAAGGCGGCAGCGATGCCGGTGAGGGCATCGCCCATGCCGCCGGCACCCATGCCGGGATTGCCGTAGGGGCAAAGCGCCAGATCGCCGCCCTGCACCAGGGTGCCCGCCCCCTTGAGCAGGGCCACACCGCCGTAGCGCAGGCGCAATTGGCGCACGGACTCGACCCGGTCCGCCTGCACCTCCGCGGTGGCGATGCCGAGCAGGCGGCCGGCCTCGCCCGGATGCGGCGTCAGCAGCCAGCGCTCGTTGCGTTGCGGCTGGTGCGCCAGCAGATTCAGGGCATCGGCATCGACCACCAGGGGCTTGCCCGCCGCGAACGCTTCATCGCAGGCCATACGAGCCCAATCCCCCTGCCCCAGCCCGGGGCCGATGGCGACCACGTCGGCGCGGCCGATCAGGGTCTGCAATTCGCCCGCGGACTCGACGCCGCGGCACATCAACTCCGGCTGCGCCGCCGTCAGCAGCGCCGCATGCGCGGCGCGGGTTGCCACCGTGACCAGGCCGGCGCCGGCGCGCAGGGCGGCGCGCGCCGCCAGCAGCACCGCGCCAATGGTGCCGGCGTCGCCGCCGACGATCAGCACATGGCCGTTGTCGCCCTTGTGCGCGGTGCGCGGCCGCGGCGGCAGGCAATGCCGCAGATCGCGGGCGTCCATCAGCCGCGCCAGCGGCGCCAGATTCTCGTAAACGGCGGCGGGCACCTCCAGCGGCTCGAACAGGATGCGGCCGGCGCAGGCCGGGCCCTGCCCGGTGTGCAGGCCAAGCTTGCGCCCGATGAAGGTGACCGTCAGGTCGGCGCGCACCGCACGGCCGAGCTCGGCGCCGGTATCGGCATACAGGCCCGAGGGAATATCCACCGCCAGCACCGCGGCGCCGGAGCGGCGCGCCAGGGCGATCGACTCGATCGCGGCCAGCGCAGCGCCCTGCAGCGGACGCGCCAGGCCGGTGCCGAAGATCGCATCGACGATCAGGTCGGCCTGGAAGAACTCCGCGCTGACTTCGTCGTAGCGCTCGATCGGCCCCCGCGCCAGCCAGGCCGCGCGCGCGGTCGCGGCATCGCCGCCGGGCTGGCGGGCATCGACTTCGCAGACGCGCACCTGGCAGCCGGCGTCCAGCGCCAGCAGGGCGATCTCGTAACCATCGCCGCCGTTGTTGCCGGAACCGGCCACGACCACCACGGTGCGCGCCAGCGGCCAGCGGTCGCGCGCCGCGTTCCACGCCGCCGCCGCGGCGCGGCGCATCAGGGTGTAGCCGGGGATGCCGTGCTCCTCGATGGCGCGGCGATCCAGCTCGCGCACCTGGGCGGCGGCATACAATCTGCGGTCGATATCCGTCATGACACCAGTATAGTGACTCCCCTTTCCAGCGATCTGCCCCAGCGCATCAAGGCCTGGGCACGCGAATGCGGCTTCGCCGACGCGGCCATCGCGCCGCTGTCGCTGGAAGCCGACCGCGCGCGGCTGGAGCGCTGGCTGGCGGACGGCTGGCACGGCGAGATGGCATACATGGCGCGCGATCCGGCGATGCGCGCCGATCCGGCGAAGCTGCGGCCGGGTACGCTCTCGGCGATCAGCGCGCGCCTCGACTATCAGCCGCCGGCGGAAGCGGCCGAGGCCAACCTGGCCGACGGCGAGCGCGCCTACATTTCACGCTATGCCCTGGGCCGCGACTATCACAAGCTGATGCGCTCGCGGCTGAAGAAGCTGGCGGAACGCATCGCCGCGGAAATCGCGCCGCATGGCTATCGCGTGCTGGCCGACAGCGCGCCTTCGCTGGAAAAGGCGCTGGCGCGCAACGCCGGCCTGGGCTGGATCGGCAAGAACACCCTGCTGCTGACGCGCGAAGCCGGCTCCTGGTTTTTTCTCGGCGAGATCTACACCGATCTACCGCTGGGCGATTTACCGCTGGGCGATTTGCCGCCGACCGCGGATGTCGCCACCCCGGCGAACCTGTGCGGCAGCTGCACCTCCTGCATCGACATCTGCCCGACGCAGGCGATCATTGCACCGTACCAGCTGGACGCGCGCCGCTGCATCTCCTATCTCACCATCGAGCACCGCGGCCCGATCCCGGAGGCGCTGCGCCCGCTGATGGGCAACCGCATCTTCGGCTGCGACGACTGCCAGCTGGTCTGCCCCTGGAACCGCTACGCCAGGATCAGCGACGACCCCGCTTTCGCACCGCGGCACGGACTGGACACGGCGAAGCTGGCGGAACTGTTCGCCTGGACCGAGGAAGAGTGGTCGCGCAAGACCGAGGGCATGGCGATGCGCCGCGCCGGCTACAGCGGCTTCCTGCGCAATATCGCGGTGTCGCTGGGCAACGCGCCGGCAACGGCGCCCGTCAGGGCGGCGCTGGCTTCACGCGAGCACGATGCCGATCCGCTGGTGCGCGAGCACACGCAGTGGGCATTGCGGCAGCAACTAGCCAGGGCCGCGGCCGACAGCTGAGCGGACCGCTACTCCAGCGGACACGACCGATTGCTACAACCATTAGCGGACGGTCAGCGAATAGCGGGCGATGGAAGCCTGGGAAGGTCCGCCAATTTCCAGCATGAACATGCGGGCGCCACCAATCGGCTGCCCGATACCGCCGGTCGGCGATCAACCAGCACTGCGCACCCTGATCTTGACGAAGATCGAAATATATATAAACATGATCATAGATGATCTATTTGTATTAATTATGCTCAAATAAAGATCATGATTGCACAAATGATTTAAAGAGGAGCGCCTGAGCTTCAACTTCGAGCCTACGCCCCGGCCGCAGCCACCAATCGCGGTCAGCAGGTTGCGGCAGCTGAGGACGAAGTGTTTTCGACCAGGCGTATCGCCTGATCGCCGCTGGCGGAGCGAAGCGCCGGTGCGGCCGGCGTGAGAACGATTCCGGCGCATGGCCAAGCCATGCGTCTCTAAAGCGCCCCGGGCACACGGGGCCATGCGAGGAGGGGTGCCAGCGATGAAGTCGATGCAAGCGCGCGAGTTGCGGGCGTTTTTCGTACTGCCTGGTATTTAGCCTTCGATGGCTGCGATCGACCCGCGACACCGGCTGCGGACGTTCTCAACAGGATGATCACGCCCGACATCCCCGCGCGGCCCCTGGCCGGCGCATTGGCGCAGCGGGTATCCACAGAGCAGCGGGTGCCGACCTCACTAGGCAGACTTCCGTCGACAGGAAGGCCGGAGTTGGGATTTTGATGCCGACGTACCGGGTGGTGCGCAGGCGCGGAGCGGGCTGACCCGGCGAGAGCCGCATCGAAAAATTGTTCAATAAGATCGAGGAGGACGGTTAGAAAAATGAGCAAGAAAAGAGAAGTGCGGCGCAACCCCGAGCAGCCGGTGCGCTGCTTTCGCAAAAGCGCCATCGGCAGCGCATGTGCGGCCATGGTCGGCCTGGCGCCCATGACGATGGCGATGGCACAGGACGCGCAGCCGGTGCCCCCGGCCGCAGCGGATCAAGCGCAGCTGCCCGTGGTGACGCAGGCGACCGCGCCTTCGGGTTCATCGGGCGGCGCGAGCACCCAGCTGCAGGGGGTTACGGTGACCGGCACGCTGGTCCGCGGCATCGCACCGGTCGGATCCAACCCGATCGTCGTCAGCAAGGAAGACATGCAGCTCACCGGCGCCACGAACACCAATCAGGTGCTGGCGACGCTGCCGGTGATTACCAACGCATTCAACACCACCACGATTTCCCAAACGGCCGATCCGGGCACTACGACGTTCCGTCCCAACATACGGAATTTCGGCGCCGGCGGCGGCAACACGACGCTGGTGCTGATGGACGGGCACGACATGGTCGGCGCCGGCGTCGGTCAGACTACTCCGGATTCCGGGGTGATTCCGCCCGGCATGCTCGAGCGCATCGAGGTTCTTCCCGATGGCGGCTCCTCGATGTACGGCGCCGACGCGGTCGGCGGCATCGTGAATTTCATCACCAAGCGCAAGTTCAACGGCGTTGAGTTCGATGGCGATTACGGATTCACCGCCGACGGCTACAACAGCGACAGCGAGAACATCACGATGGGGCAGAGCTGGCACGGCGGCTCGGCGATGGTGTCCTGGCTGCATCGTTCGAATACCTACCTGCTGGCGAGGAATCGCGAGTTCCCGCGCCTGGATCTGACGTCCCATGGCGGCAGCAACTTCGACGTCACCACCTGCAACACTCCCAATGTCACCGTGGGCAGCTTCGAGGGGCTCGGCGGCACCACCTATCAGTGGAACGGCTCGTCCTACTCTCCGGGGGCGGCGACCTGCGACAACCTGCTGAACAGCTCCATCGTGCCCAGGGAGGAGCAGGATGCGATGTTCGCCACGATCACACAGCGGCTGAACGACTGGGCCAAGTTCGACCTCACGGCCTATTACTCCAGGCGCCAGACGGAAACGCTCAGCGCTCCATTGATCGCCGACAGCATCACGATCCCGAATTCGAACTACTACTACACGCCCGTCGGCACCGAAACCAGCCAGCAGGTCAGCTTCAGCTACGACCCGGCCTTCGGCAACCCTGTCTCTTCCGGCCAGCTGACGGATTTCGGCCTGACGCCGACCTTTACCTTCGATGTTGGCGACGATTGGCAGATCAAGGCCATGTACAACTACGGCTGGAGCGATACCTGGCTGCAGGAGCCGGAGATCAATCCGGATGCACAGGCCGCTGCCGCCGCGGGCACGACAGCGGCGACGGCGCTCAATCCGTACAACATCGCGGCGACCAACCCGGATGTCCTCGCCGCACTCGCCAACTATGAGTCTTACGGCGACAACAAGCAGACGCTGTCGGATTCGCGCGTGATCGGCGATGGCCCATTGTTCCACCTGCCCGGCGGCACGGTACACCTCGCAGTTGGCGCCGAGTACCAGTACCAGACCGACAGCCCCCTGTTCAACAATCCGGGGCCGATCTCGCTGCGCAGCGAGCAGCCGCGGGGTGAAAATTCCCGCAGGGTCGCCGCCGGCTTCTTCGAGCTGGTGATTCCCGTGGTCGGCTCCGCCAACCAATTGCCATTGGTCAAGAGCCTGGAATTCGACCTCTCGGCACGGCACGACCAATACAGCGACTTCGGCGGCACCAACAATCCGCGGATCGCCTTCAACTGGCGCGCCGTGGACGGCATTGCCTTCCGCGGCAACATCGGCAGATCCTTCAATGCGCCCAGCCTCGTCGATCTGGGGGATCCGGAAGAATTCCAGCTGCTGTCGAACTCCGTGTTCGCCTTCCTGCCCGGCGGAGCCGGACTGGCCGGATATGTGCGTCCGATGATCGTGCTGGCCGGCGGCAATCGGAAGCTGCAGCCGCAGACCGCGCTCACTTATTCGACCGGCGTCGATTTCACGCCCAAGTGGATCGAAGGCTTGAGGTTCGGCATCACCTACTGGAACGTCAACCTGCAAAACACCATCTCGGTGATCCCGCCGAGCCTCGAAACCGATCCGTTCAATCCGGTGTATCAGGGAAAATACGTCATCACCAATCCGACCCAGGCGCAGGTGCAGGCGCTTGGTGCCGCCAACAACGTGCCCAATACCGCCCAGATCGTCCAGCAGACTTATGGCAGCAACAATCCTCCGTATCTGTACGTCGACGCGCACATGCAAAACGGCGGCAACGTCGATGCCAATGGTCTGGACTGGTACGTCAATTTCGCCAGGAATGTCGGCTGGGGTGCCGTATTCGCCAGCGTGAACGCGACTTACTCGCTGACCCAGACCAATATCGTCGACGGTCTCTCGAGCTCGCTGAAGGTCGACAATCTGACCGCCAACACCAGCCCCTTGCAGATTGCCGGTACCTTCGGGACGAAATGGAAACAGCTGACCTCGACCGTCTCGATCACCTACAGCCACGGCTATGACGTCACCGGCGCCACCAATCAGACCCATATCGGGTCGTTCCAGCCCGTGAACCTGGCCTTCATTTACAGCTTCAAGGAAGCGGACGGCCTGCTCCAGGGCATGAGCCTGCAGCTCAACGTCAACAACCTGTTCGATGACTATCCGCCATTCCTGAACGAAGCCGCCTCCGCAGCTTTCGAATCCGGCGGCGGTACCGGCAACGGCTCGACCATCGGCAGGTTCTTCGAGTTCGGGCTGAGGAAGGTGTTCTGATCGAGAACTCGTGGGGCGGGTTAGCGGCTAATCCGCCCCACGGGCTTATTGACGGCCGCAATGTGGCGACAGCAGCCCCACGATAGTCCCGGCGGATAAAAACGGACGCGGTCGACCGCTACGGGCCAATAGCCATCTTTCGCACACTGAATCTGAATCTCGCCGCCCGAAACCGGCCATTGGCCGCCGCCCTCAGTCGGCGCGGCAGCTGATGTGCTTTCATTGACTTATTTGCCGGGCGCGATTTGGTCCACGTATTCGATATATCCCCGCCCGGTGATCTGTTTACCGCGGAACGATCCCTGGTAGTGGTAGCCCCCGACATAGCCACTGCATAGTCCGTAGAGAAAGGGGGTGTCGACCGTACCCATGATTTCGGCTAGCACGAGGTCGCCATCCAGTACGGTCCAGGTAAATGTAGACGGCAAGTGCATGGAGCGGCCGTCAGGTGCGATGCGCGGCAGATCCTCCTGCGAGGTAATGGTGAAGCGCGTATTGGTTGAGTAGGTGCGTGTGGGCACACCGCGCTCGCGCAGGAAGGCGGCTTCCAGAATCGTCACACCACCGATGCCTACTTTGGCGAACATCAGTTGTGTGTTTTCGTCAATTTCGACGATCTGGTAGGTAAAAAAATCCGTCGGCAGCTTCAGGGTTTCTGGCAGCGGGCGGGCGCGGAAGCCGTAGGGGCCGATCATGGTGAAGTATTCGTAGGTGCAGATGCCTTTGACCGTGTGGCGTTGCCCCAAATAATCAATGTGCCCTCGGTAATCCGCCATCAGCCCAAGATGCTTGTAGATCGGGAGATTGGCGAACCACGTAACGTTGTCGCAGCAATGCAAGCTGATGTCCAGGTCGAAGGCGTCACGCGTCACTTGCAGGCGCACATCCGGGTAGGTTCCGCTCATCGTGACGTCGCGGCCGAGACGGATCAGGCTGCCATCCTGTTCTATCTTGCAGTCGCGATCAATTGAATAAGATGCAAATTGTCCCGTTCCCGATGCTGCCGTACCACTGACCTGTGTGGCATTGCGACGGGGCATGTCGACAAGCATATGGTCGGTGTCGGTAAATCTTTGACCGGCCGTGCCGATGATCGACATCAACGAAAAAAACCGAAATGGCTCCGGCAGGTTGGGGATCATAATCCCGTAATGGCTGACGCTGAAGAGCCGCTTGTGAACGTTGGGCCGGATCAGTTGCGGGCAGTCGAAAGGCCGTGTCTGCAGTGAGGCCCCGCGATCCAGTAGCCGCAATGCCCTTTGCAGCAGCGTCTGGTTTGTCGGGTGCCGTGGGGATTTCGACGAATGGGGGGCGGACATCGGAGAAATCCTGAAGTTGGATGGATTGTCGTGAAATCAACGGAACTGCGGGTGGAGGGTAGTCTGGAAGCTGATTGTGTTTGATTGGCTGTTCCGCCATGAATGCGATCTTTTTGGTCACACCGGCGAACATGAAATGCCTCTTACGTGAGTGGCCGCACTCCCGCCGCTCAGATCCAAGTGTCCGTCGCTGACCCCGGGACCTCGAATGACAAACAGCGCCAAGAGCTGTCATTGCAGGTCAACGACCGCTTACCTGACTATCCGGTTTCGGTTGCAGTGGGCCAGGAGCTGCCACTCGATCCTTAATTCTCGCGGGATAAAAGCGGTCGTTCAGGTCGATGGTCCTTCTAAAAATCTCAACGCCTACGTTGAGGCGCCTCTCCGCGAATCCGGGGGATTGCCGCGAACCGATTGTTGGGCGACTACACTCTGTGGTGCGGCTGGCATCAGGCCGTATCTACCCGCTGACTCAGATGAGATCGTCGATACGGATGGGCAAATGATGAATCCGCTTGCCTGTAGCGTGATAAATCGCATTGGCGATTGCACCCGCTGCCCCCACGCTGGCCACTTCGCCGACACCTTTCGCGCCAATTCCGCTGAAGGCCAGATCCGGCGTATCGAGCAGTTCGACTTCCAGATGCCGCACATCGGCATTCACCGCAATCTGATACTCGGCGATGTTGTTGTTGAGGAACCCGCCGAAGCGCGGATCAACCTCGCTCATTTCAGTCAGGGCTGCTCCGATGCCCCAGACCAGCCCGCCCAGCATCTGGCTCTCCGCGGTGCGCCGGCTCAACACGCGGCCGCAATCTGCGACGGAGAGCATCCGCGTGACCCGAGGTCGCGGCACGAGCGGATCAACCTGCACTTCCGCGAAATGGGCGATGTAGGAAAAGCTCACATGCTCCGGGAACTCCGGCCCCAGAAATGTGACTTTGCCGAGGGCGGCCTGGGCGAAAGCATCCGCTGTCATGCCGGGCCCGGTACCGTGTGCTTCACCATCAACATATTCGATGCCAGCATCCGCGAGGATCTTGGCCACGCTCTCGCTCTCGCCGCTCGGCAGACACAGACGGCCGCCTCGCAAACGGGTCGAGGATGGATCGACGCCTGCAAATGCGGCATTGCCGCCCTTGGCCGCCAGTTCAGCCAGCGTATTCCGCAAACGCGACGAGGCCTTGGAGATCGGGATCGATACCGTCGCGGCGCCGGTCGAGCCGGAGGTTACGTGCTGCGGCGGCACGCTGGTATCGCCAATGAGAATCCTGAGCTGACCCGCGGGCACGCCAAGCTCTTCCTCGGCAACAGCCGCTATTGCACTCCGGATGCCTTGCCCCATTTCATGCGCACCCACGGACAGATCGACTTTTCCGTCGGCGTGCAGGCGGATGCGTGCGATCGCCGGCGTGATGTAAGCCGGATAGGCGCCCGCTGCGACGCCCCAGCCAACCAGGGTGCCATCGTCCAGCCGCATCGAGCGAGGGGCGCGCTTGCGCTGGCTCCACCCGAACCGCTCGGCGCCGCGCTCAAGACATCGGACGAGATTGCGCGAGGAGAACGGCTTGCCGCTGATCGGGTCGAACCTAGCATCGTTGAGGATGCGCAGCTCAACCGGATCCATCGCCAGCTTCTCGGCCAATTCGTCGACCGCGCTCTCGAGCGCAAAAAAAGGCGCCATCTCCATCGGCGCGCGCATGAAACCCGGCGTCTGGGTATCGAGCCGCACTAGCGTCGTGGCCCCACGAAAGGCGGGCCATCCGTAGGTACGCGCCGTCGTCTCCTCGCCGGTAAAAGGCATCAGGTCGAACCGGGACGTCTGCGAGCGAACCAGGTGCATCCCGCCGACGAACCGGCCGTTGCGATCCGCGCCGATCCGGATATGGTGCTCGGTCGCAGCGCGGAAGCTGGTGGCGTGGAAGATTTGCGCGCGCGGCACCGTCAACTTGACCGGGCGGCCGACGCGACGCGACGCCACCGCGGCCAGGATCGTGTGTGGCGAAATGGCACCACGCTGTCCGAATGCTCCGCCGATATAAGGCGAAATCACGCGCACTTGGTCGTCGCCAAGACCCAGAGCGATGACGAGACCGCGCTTCATCGCCTGCGCCGCCTGTGTACCCTCGTGCACCACAAGGTTGCCGTCGCGCCATTCGGCGACGGTCGAAAGCATTTCCATGGGGTTATGGTGCTGAGCCGCGCTGTAATAGGTCGCATCCATCGAGACCGGCGCCGCATCGATCAACGGCTCCGGATCGCCTTTCACGAAATCGGGAAAGTAGGGCGCTGCCTTCGCCTGGACGACTTCGGTGCCCCCATTGCCGTTCAGTTCCACCGCAAACGGCTGTACATCGTAGGTAACGCGGACCAGCGAGGCGGCCTCATGCGCCGCTTCGGGCGTTTCAGCCACGGCCAGGGCGACGCACTCGCCGCGATAGAGCACCTCCGGCAGCTGCATCGGCATATGGCTCTGAATCGCCTGGCCACCTGCAAAGGAGAAGTCGACCTTCTTCAGCCGATCCATGTTGCGATAGGTGAGAACCACCAGCACGCCCTTGACGCGCTCGGCTGCCGTCGTATCGATCCCCACGATCCGGGCCTTGCCGATCGTCGCCGCCGCAGGCGTCGCAAAGACCGTCCGCGCGGGCATCCGGTCCGCCCCGTAAAGCGGCCTGCCCATCACCTTTTCCCGGCCATCGACCCGCTGAGCATTCGCCCCGATACCCATTTCGCTCATGTTTCAGGTCCTCCCCTTTGCAATCATGAGCGCCCGCACCAAGGTATTGATGCCGAGCGGCACACGGAATGCGTTCTGCGGACTCGTTTGTACGCCGGCAAAGGCAAGCGCGCCGGCCAGGCGCGCAGCAGTTTCGTCCAGTGCCTTGCCGATCAGGCTCCGCTCGGCCTCCCGGGCGCGCCATGGCACGGTCGCCACGCCGCCAAGCGCGATCCGCGCGTCCCGCACGCGATTACCGTCCATCGACAGCGCGACCGCTGATGAGGTCAGCGCGAAGGCGTAGGACTCACGATCGCGAATTTTGAGATAGGTCGAGGCCCTGCCCAGCGGAGAGGCCGGCACGCGCGTTCCGATGATCATCTCGTCGGGCGCCAGCACGTGGTCGATATGCGGCGAGTTGCCAGGCTGACGATGCAGTTCGGCGACCGGGATCGTCCTTTGGCCGCGAGGGCTCAAGGTGTCGACGGAAGCATCCATCGCGACCAGCGCGACTGCCCAGTCGCCCGGATACGTCGCGATGCATTGGGAGCTGGTCCCCAGCAAGGCATGGCCGCGATTCCCTCCGTCGATCGCGGCGCAACCGCTTCCGGGCGCGCGTTTGTTGCAGGCAAATTGCGTGTCCCGAAAATAAGAGCATCGCGTGCGCTGAAGCAGATTGCCCCCCAGCGTCGCCATGTTGCGGATCTGTTGTGAGGCTCCACGCCATAGCGCCTCGGACAGTACCGGATAATCGCGCTTGATAACCGGATGGTCCGCCACGTCGCTCATATGCACCAGCGCGCCCAATACAAGCGTGTCGCCATCGATGCTTATCTCGCGCAATCCGGAAATTCGGGTGATGTCGATGAGCAACTCCGGCTGCTCGACGTTCAGCTTCATCAGGTCGAGGAGAGTCGTGCCGCCGGCGAGTAGCCGCGGCCTGCCGGGCGTTGTAGCCAAAAGGTGGATTGCCTCGGCGGAAGTCGTGGGTGTGAGGTGGCGAAAGGGGTGCATTGCACGTGCCTCCTACGTCATGGCCGCCTGCTGAATCGCCGCAACGATTCCGGCGTAGGCACCGCAGCGGCATAAATTGCCGCTCATGTATTCCCGAATCTCATCCGGCGAGCCGGCATGACCCTCGCGAATGCATGCAATCGCCGACATGATCTGGCCAGGCGTGCAGTAGCCGCATTGCAAGGCGTCATGATCGAGAAACGCCTGCTGGACCGGGTGCAGCGTACCGTCCTCACCGGCAATGCCCTCGATCGTGGTGACCTCCTTGCCCTCGGCTTGTTTGGCGAGCATCAGGCAGGAGAGCACGCGACGACCGCCAACATGAACCGTACACGCGCCGCATTGCCCGTGATCACACCCCTTCTTGGTTCCAAACAGACCAAGACGCTCACGCAAGGTGTCGAGCAGTGTCGCCCGGGAATCGACCAGTAGTTGGTGTACTTCGCCGTTGACCTGCAGGGTTAAGGCCGTGTCTCCCGGCGCCAGTGTGGTCGCAGCGGCCGCCTGCGCAGTCGCAGGCGCCGCCGGGGCCACCGCCGCCAAAGAGGCACCGGCGATCAATACTTCGCGCCGAGTGAACTTCGGTGAGTCGACCATCGCTCCCTCCCGCTCGCAATACGCTAAAACAGCCCCCAGCCGACAGGGCTCACTTCCACCAGATCAGCGTCGACCTAGCGCGGGCGATTGAACCCTGTTGGGTTGAGGCCTCAAACCAGCAGGCCGCCGCCGTCCACTACCACCACCTGGCCGGTGCTGAAACGGTTGCGCATCAGGTACAAATAAGTTTCAGCGATGTCCTCGGCCTCGCCCACGCGGCCCACCGGCAGCTTGGCGCCGACCTCGGCGTACATGGCCGCTCGCTGCGCTTCAGGGATGTTGGCCCATAGCGGCGTTCGCACGAAGCCGGGGCTGACGGCGTTGACGCGCAGCGGCGCCAGCTCTACCGCCAGGGCGCGGACCAGGGAGTCCATGGCGCCGCAGATGCTGGCCGCCACGGTCCAGGCCTTCTGCGGCCGCTTACTCGCGATGCCGGTGGTGAGGACGATGGAGCCGCCATGGCGGATGTGCGGCGAAGCATATTTCACCGCAGTCATGGCGCCGAAGAAACGCAGCTCGAAGGCGCGACGTACGGCGTCCATCCCGGTGCCGGCCAGTTCGCCAAGCTGCAACGATTCGCCGGCGGTGTAGATCAAGTGATCGAAGTCGCCAATGCGCGAGAACAGTGCCGCCACCTGCTCTTCCTTGCCCAGATCGACCAGATGACCGTCGGCCGCGGAGCCCAGCGCCGCGACGGCGACGGCGACGTTGTCTTTCCGGCTGGAAGATACGATGACCGTTGCGCCTTCACGCGCCGCCAGGCGCGCGGTCGCCAAGCCAATGCCTGAGGTCCCACCCAGCAGCACGACCCTTTTGCCTTTCAGGCTCATGGCTGAAGTTCCTGTCCGCGGCACAAATTGAAGGATTGATGCCGACTATACTGGTATCGCTTTGCTTGATAAGCCCTTGTTCTCTTGCTTGATAAGTAAATAACATTTACGAATGGATCGTCTCCTCAGCATGGCGATGTTCGTACGGGTTGTGGAACGCGGCAGCCTGAAGGCGGCGGCGCAGAGCAGCGGCATGACCGCTACCATGGCCGGCAACCACATTCGCGCCCTGGAGAAATTGCTGGGCGCGCGCCTGCTCCATCGCACAACACGGCGGCAATGCCTTACCGAGATTGGCCGCAGCTACTATCAGCAATGCCTGCTCATCCTTGCCCAGGTCGATGCGGCGGAGAGCGACGCGCGCGAAATGCGCGTGCGGCCGCGCGGCCGGCTGCGCATCAGTGCGCCCATCACCTACGGTACGCGCAAGCTGGTGCCAGCCTTGGCCGACTTCCTTGAGCGCCAACCCGAGGTGCAGGTAGACCTGGCGCTGAACGACCGCATCGTGGACCTGCTGGAAGCAGACTTCGACGCCGCCATCCGCATCGGTCGTTTGCCCGACTCCAATCTGGTGGCGCGGCCGCTTCAACCCTCGCCGCGCGTGCCCTGCGCCTCGCCGGCCTACCTGTCGCGTCATGGCATGCCACGCAGTCCGAGCGACCTCGAAGGGCATAACTGCCTGGCTTTCCACCTCGCGACCGGGCCGGAGCGCGAATGGAGCTTCCCGCGACGGGATGGGGGTGTGGAGAAGGTCAGGGTGCGAGGGCGGCTCGACGTGAACGGCGGCTTCGCCCTGAGGCAGGCGGCCCTGGACGGCATGGGCATCATCCTGCAGCCGGAGATGTTGCTGACCGACGATCTCGCCAGCGGTCGGCTGGTACGCTTGTTTCCGGACTATCTCCTGCCGACCTTCCCCGTACACTTGGTATACCTGCCGGATCGCAGCATGACGCCGAAGCTGGCGAGCTTCGTCGAGTTCATCCTGGAACGTTTCGGTCCGCTGGCATCGCCGCCGGCGCAGCCGGACACAGCGGCGAAGCGCAGATCAAAGCGGTCACGGGCGAAATCAGCCCATGGATCGCGTTAACCCATGCCTGGGCGCACTCTGTCAGCACCAGCTATCCCCACAAACGACACTCCCCGCCTTGGCGGGGAGTCGCTGTGAGGCTCTCCTCCACTAAATCGGCTACTTTGATCGGGTTACCCGATCGGTCCGCGGGAGCGTCCGCTCCGTAGAAAAGCGCTTCGCAGTCGGAGTGGGCCAGGAGCGGCCACTTGGTTCCATATTTTCGTCGCCGTAAAGCGGACACCTAAATTCATCAGTGGCGGCTGCGAAATAACCGCATCAAACTGGCCCACAGGCCGCGCAGCTTCAGCCGGGTTTCGACAATTGACAGGTCGGCCACACGTTGGGCAAAGCGGCCATGCGGGGGAGCGAATATCTTGTCTGCGAGGCCGCCCCAACCGCGTATGAATACGCCACGGGGATTGGAGAACTCGCGGAAACCGTCGATACCATGATGCCGGCCGGTGCCGCTGTGGCCGATGCCGCCGAAACCCAGTGAATGCACCGCGCCGTGCGCGGCGCAGGCGTTGACGCAGAAGCCGCCGGAGAAGGTTTCGTGCTGCACCCGCTTGGCGATGCCACGGTCATTGGTGAAGACGTACAGTGCCAGCGGCCGCTCGCCGCGGTTGATGTAGGCGATTGCCTGAGTCAGCGAGTCGTAAGGTTTCACCACCAGCATCGGCCCGAAGATTTCCTCCTGCATGATGCCGAGCTGATCGTCGGGATCGACCACCAGGCTGACAGGCATGCGCCGTGTTTTGGGGTCGAGTGCGCCCTCGACATCGAGCTGGATGACCTCGCTGCCTGTGGCCCTGACCTCGTCTAGCAGGCGCAGGTTGCGCTGCAGCTGGCGCTGGCTGATGACGCCGGTGCAGTCATTACCGCTGGAGTAGTTGGCGAGCGCATCGCCGAAGTGCGCCCGCGCCAGCGCCACAAACTCGCCCATCCGGGCACGCGGCACCAGGCAGTAGTCCGGCGAGATGCACATCTGGCCACTCTTCACCAGCTTGATTGAGAGCGTGTCGCCAATACTTTTGGCGCTGATGCCATCGTCGCAAAAGATCACCGGATTCTTGCCGCCCAGCTCCAGCGTCACTGGCGCCAGGTTCTCGGCGGCGGCACGGGCAACCAGTTTGCCGATCTGCGGACTGCCGGTATAGAGCAGATGATCCCAGCGCAGGGTCGGGAACGCCTTGGCCAGCTCCAGGCCACCGACAATCACGGCGACATGATCGGCATCGAAGGTCTTGGCCAGCATTTCCTTGAGCAGGGCGCCGCAGGCGGGTGTGTACTCGGAGGGTTTGATGATGCAACGGTTGCCGGCCGCAAACATGTCGCACAATGGCCCCAGCGACAGGTCGTAGGGGAAATTCCACGGCACGATATTGCCAATCACGCCCTTGGGCTGATACGCCACATACGCCTTGCCGGTGCCGAACTTGGCGAATTCGCTATACCGGCGCTCCGGCTTCATCCATTTTTCGACCTGTCCGGCGGTATACAGGGCGCGTTGGGCAACGCCCCCCACTTCGATCAGATCGCTGGCAACCTGGGGGTGGGCCCCAAAGTCGGCGCAGAGCGCCTGATGAATGCGGCCGCGGTAATCCAGCACCATACCGGCCAAGGCACGCAGATGCTCGATGCGTCCCCGCGACGATGCGTAGGGTGCACGAAGGAAGGCTGCTTTCTGTGCAGCAAAGGTCACCTGGAGTTCCTCCAACTCCGGAATGTCCGATTGGGCGGCTTTCGTCTGGGTATTCAGGGGGCAGCCCTCGTTGTTGGCCATCAGATTTGCCGATTGAACTGTTTGTCAGCCGCGCATGCCTGTCGGATCAGCCGGTCTGATGATACACAGGCCAGTATTCCTGGATCTTGCCGCCGCGCAGCGTAACCAGGTCGCCAAACTGGAGAAGCACGCCTTCGATGATGACCGGCCGGAAAAACACATTGTCGCCAACCTTTAGTCCGACAGCCGGCGAGCCATTGACAACTTCCTGGTTGGCGCTGTGTCCGATCAGTTTGTTGAATTGCAGACCCTTGGGGGATTCGTATTCCGCAAGCCAATAACCCCCTTCGTAGTAGTAGGTCTCACCCTGATTCACGTCCCACCAGGAGAATATCTTCGACTTTCCGTCGATCGCCGGCACCTTGATCGGGCCGGTTGCCTTGAGCACTGGCGTGGCGATAAAAGCAGCCGGAACATGCTCGGCGAGCGTCTCGATATCGTAGTGGGTGGGCTTGAGCATGGCAGTGCCGACGCAGCATTCAGTGCTGAGTTTCTCCCCCTCATGCAGCCTGTAGCTGGGGCTGCCGCCGGTATTGAGCGTCAGTCCGTCATTCCAGAGCCTGGCGTACTGCTCCCGCGTGAAATCGACAAATCCCTGGTAGATCGCCATCGCCTTTTCAAACAGCTCCTGCGGAGTGCCGAGGATGTGCGGTATACCGCCCAGGCCCACCTGCGCGTCGTAACCCATGAACCCGGAGAACTCCAGCTGCTGCGGATTGGCGGCAATGATGTCCAGCATTTGGCCCAGCACGGCATTGTTGTCCACGCCGCCACGATGCAGGCCCACGTCGATTTCAATGTTGGCGCGCAACTTGGTGCCCAGGCTCTTTGCCATTTGTAGATATTCTTTCAGGCGCAAGGGTGTATCGAACAGCCACTGCAGCTGGCGTGTCGGATCGAATGCGCTCTTGAGCTTCTTGTAGAACAATTCGGCAGACTGCACCGGCAGCGGCTTTCCCATGATGATGTCGTAATTCGGGAATATATCCGTGTCGATGTTCAGAAACGGCTGGTGAAAAGACATCAGCCGGTTAGTATCGGCACGCTTTGCGATGTAGTCGATCAGCGAATGACAAGGCAGCGTCTTTTCGACGATGCGCAGGTGCTTGCCACCGCGCTTGAGGCTCTGGAAGACCAGGTCGAGATTGTGGTCCATCAAGTCCAAATCAATGACCATGCACGGACGCATCGGCCCGTTCTTCTGCAGCTCCTCGTTCAGCGCACGGAAATAGTCGTTGTATGGCGCGCCGTGATCGCGCGGCCGCCCAAAGCCGATGACACCCGCGACGCCCGCCGCAGCTGCACCGAGAAGAATTTGCCGTCGTTTCATGCGATCACTCCAGCGTATAACCAGTGTTTGATTGCTGGCGATCGGAAATCTAGGTCACAGGGAGGCAAGGTGCTTGACTTCTAATGCCACAGATACGCATCGGTGATCATCCGTGGGGCATCGCGCCCAGCGGGATCAATTCGGGGCCATTCTGCCTGCTCCCGCACCCAAGCTTCGCTGCACCGTGTCGCAGGCGGAATCCAGGTAATCCAGCGCTGCGCTTGGGCTGTGGACCCCGCCTTTCGCTGGGGTGACGATTGATCAGGGTCCGCACCCGAAGCCGTGACTTGTCTTTCAATACTTTTTTAAAGCTTCTGCCCCGGGAAAGCATTCGACTATTGCAGATCTGCCGCTAAGGGTTTCCGCAGGCCGCTCCGTGAATATCCGCCAAATTCACCGCTTGTGCCAAGGCTTGATAGCCGGCCGCACTGAGATGCAGACCGTCGCCACCGTCATACTGCGGCGCGAGTACGGCAGGATTGCTGGGATCATGAACTGCAGCGTCGAAATCCGCGATCGCATCGGCAGGGCTCTGGGTCCGAATCCAGGTATTGACCGCAGTCCAAAGCGCCTGCTGCGACGCCGTATTGCCGGAATTGGGCGTCAATGTCGCCTGGATCACGTTAAGCCCTTGCTGATGCATTTGAGCAATCATCTGCACATAGCCATCGGTCAATTGCTGCGCCGTGAGGCCCTCGGTCTGATCGATGTCGTTGATGCCCTCGTATAAAATGACATCGGTTATGCCGGCTTGGGCCAATACGTCGGCTTGCAGCCGGCCTTCCAGGCTCGGCCCGTAGGGCGGCAACTGACCGTTTTCCAATACCCGGTTGCCGCTGATCCCGGCGTTACCCACATACAGTTGGCCACCGCGGCCAGCTGCCTCGATCTGCTGCCGCAGATAATCGGGATAGCGCTCGTTCAGGTTAATGGTGGCGGTGTTCTGCGGCAGCAGGGTCGGAGGCCCCTGAAAACCATCCGTCAGGGAATCTCCTGCGGTCACCACGGTCGATGTGGCTGCCGGAGCCAGGGTGTCCAGACCGATTACGAATGGGCGGGTCGTGGTGCTTTGCGTAAACGCGGCGCTGGATGCATCGTTGCTGTGGTCCCCCGCACCTGGAGCCGTCGCATACGAGGTCTGCCGCGCCGTGAAGTGGTGGGTCGGCAGGACAGTCGGATCAGCGGCAGCAATGCTGACGGCTACATTGTCCAGGCTGGCAAAAGAGAACGCCGTCGGATCGCTGACGACATCCTTGCCGGCGGGAATGGTGACATTCGCCTGGCCATCGAATAGCACCGGCATCGAGGTTTGCGGATCAATCGCAGCGCCCGAGGTCTGGTGCGCAATACGGACCGCGTCAAAGACAACAGGGGTGAGTCCGAATCGATTCGAAAGATGAACCCGAACCATGGAGCCCTGCCCCAAGGGAGAGAAGACCAACCGGAAGGTCTGCGCCGGGCCGGACAATAGGACGGTAAGGCTTGCGTCGAAAGGTGTGATCGCGTCGGAAGGGGGCGCCTGCCATGCCGATACCCAATGGTCGCTGGCGCAGCCTTCAGCATCCTGGGGTGACGTGGATTTGCCGCAACCGGCGAGCAGCAGCGGGCACAGGCTGGCCATGCATATTGCGAAGGCAATCCGAAGCCTTTGAGGGTCCATTCAACGTTTCTCCCAAGCCCAAGCTCTATCTGCTTTTGAAGATTCGACTGATTTGAACACCAGGCCCGATTGTGCCGATTGACAATGCGCGCCAGCGCATAGGGAAAAATGACTCTATTGCTAGTGGAGTAGTGAGTCCAGAAAGCGGACGTAACTTGAGGTCCGCTTTGCGCCGATAGGAGACATCGGACCGGTTGCATGATCGGCGCTCGTCATAGTACGGAACGGGCCAAAAAGACGAAATCCGCCAGGCCTCACTCCAGCGGACACACCACCGAAGGCCCGGAGTGTTTGGCCACTTCGCGCTGCGTCTGCTGATAGGCGGCGCGCAGATTGGGATCGCGCTCCAGCTCGAGGGCGCGGTCGACTTCGTCCTCGGCCTGATCGGCGCACTGCCGGTCGAGCAGCGCCTTGGCCAGGCCGTCGTGGACGGCGGCGTTGTCCGGCTGCAGCGTCGCGGCCTTGTAGAAAGCGACAGTGGCGCCGCGCGGGTTGTGGGCGATGTAGTAGTTCCTGCCCAGCCCGGCCCAGCCTTGCGCTTCGTCGGGCCAGCGCTGGGTAATGGCGGCATAGGCCTGCACCGCCGCGTCGGTCTTGCCCGCCTGCTCGATCAAGGCGGCTCCGCCGAGCCAATCCTGAAGCTTGGCGGCCTCGGGAATATCGCCCGGCAGGGCGGTCAGCATGGCCCAGTAGGCGCTGTCGTGCCAGGCCGCCAGGAAATCGCCATAACTCAGCACCAGACGCTGCGCGGTGCCGGTGCGCAGGGTGAAGGTGCTGGCGCCCGGATCGACCCCGATCACCACGGCATACTGCCATTGCTTCAGCACCACGCCGGTGCGCAGCAGCACCAGCACCGGATGGCCGGACTGCACCTGATGCACCACGTCCAGATCGAGCTGCTTCGACTTCAGCACGTAGGGCACGCGGCCGTAGCGGCTGGCGGCGGTGTGCATGGCGCCTTGCGGGCTGTCGTTGGTGCGAGGGTCATAGACCAGGCTGACGAGGTCGGCCGGCATCACCTGCGCGCCGTTCGCCGCTAGCATCATCGCCAGCGCGGCGGGCCCGCCCTGATAGCCGTCCTGGGCATAGAACGGCACCTCTTTCAGCTCCACCGCCTTGCCGCTGATGTGGTAGTCACGCAGCTGCGGGCCAGCGGCGCAGCCGGCAAGGCCAGTCAGGGCAACTGCCGCGATGATGCGGGTGAATCTGGAAGCGAGATTGCCGGAAAGCACGGGACGATCCTGTCGGGAATCCGAAAATTGGGGGATCAGGAAATCTATTGACCGCTGCGCGCCAGCAAAGTGCGGGTCGAGGGGTCCAGGCCGACCTGGGCATCGCCGGCCATCGCCGCCAGCACCGATTGCGCCAGCTGCTTGCCCAGCTCCACACCCCACTGGTCGAAAGCGTTGATGTTCCAGATCACGCTCTGCACAAAGGTGCGGTGCTCGTACAGCGCCAGCAGCGCGCCCAGATGCCAGGCGTCGAGCCGCGGCAGCAGGATGGTGTTGCTGGGACGGTTGCCGGCGAAAACGCGATGCGGCACCGCCGCCTCCAGCGCCGCGCCCTGCATGCCCTTGGCCTGCAACTCGGCACGCACCTGCTGCGGCGACTTGCCCAGCATCAGGGCGGAACTCTGCGCCAGGCAGTTGGCGATCAGCATGCGCTGCTGATCCTGCAGAGGGTGGGCGGCGCGCAGCGGCAGAATGAAATCGACCGGATGGATCGCCGGCCCCTGATGCAGCATCTGGAAGAACGCATGCTGGCCGTTGGTGCCGACGTCACCCCACAACGCTGGCGTGGTGGCGTAATCCACCGGCAGGCCCTGGCGATCGACGCTCTTGCCGTTGGATTCCATCTCCAGCTGCTGCAACCACGGCACGAAATACTCGAGATCCTGGGCATAGGGCGCGACCACCTGGCTGCGCGCGCCGAAGCGGCTGGCCAGGCAGTTGCGGTTCCATACCGCCAGCAGCCCCAGCAGCACCGGCAGGTTCTGTTCCAGCGGAGCGCTGCGGAAATGCTCGTCCACGGCGTGCGCGCCGGCGAGCAGCTGGCGGAATCCCTCCGCGCCGATGGCGATGACGATGGACAGGCCCACCGCCGACCACAGCGAATAGCGGCCGCCGACCCAGTCCCAGAACTCGAACACATTGGCGGCGTCGATGCCGAATTTCAGCACTTCGGCGCGATTGGTCGACACCGCCACGCAGTGCCGGCGCACCGCATCCTCGCCCAGTGCCGCCACCAGCCAGCGCCGGGCGGCGCCGGCATTGGCCATGGTTTCCAGGGTGGTGAACATCTTGGAGGTGATGACGAACAGGGTCGTCGCCGGCTCCAGCCCATGCAGCGCCGAAGTCAGCTGTGTGCCGTCGACATTGGCGACAAAGTGCACGCGCGGACCATCGGCCTGGGCGGCCAGCGCCCGGCATACCATGCGCGGACCGAGGTCCGAGCCGCCGATGCCGATGTTGACCACATCGGTGATGGCGCGCCCGGTGGCGCCCAGCCAGCTGCCGGATCGCACCTGTTCGGCAAAATCGCACATGCGGTCCAGCACCGCATGCACCTGGGCTGGCACATCCTGCCCGTCCACCCGCAGCGGCGCATGGCGCGGCGCGCGCAGCACCACATGCAGGACCGCGCGGTTCTCGGTCTGATTGATCGCCTCGCCGGCGAACATGCGCCCGATCCAGCGCGGCAAGTCCTGTTGCTGCGCCAGCGCCAGCAGCAACTGCAGCGCGCGCTCGTCGGCGTGCTGCTTGGAGTAGTCCAGATACAGCCCTGCGGCCTCGGCGGAAAAGCGCTGCGGGCGTTGCGCGTCGGCGGCGAACAGCTCGGCAATGCTGCCTTCGGCAAGCTGCGCGGCATGCTCCCGCAAGGCCAGCCAGGCCGCGCTTTCGGTCAGAGAGGACATCTGGAATCGCAGGCAATAAAAAGAGGCTCAAGCTTACTAAGCTTGGGCCTCTGTTGGAACATGTCATCCTGACAAGCACCGGGCCATCCATGGCCCGGACTGTCCAAATAAGCTAGGCGGCTTGGACAGGGATGGTGTTTGCTGTCCGCGTCACGCGGTTGCCCTCGTCGAGATAAACCAACTTCGGCTTGTGCACCTTGGCCTCGCGCGCATCGACCTCGCAGTAGCTGCAAATGATGACGCGATCGCCGACCCGTGCCTTGTGGGCGGCGGCGCCGTTGACCGAGATGATGCCGCTGCCGTTTTCGGCGCGGATGGCATAGGTGGTGAAGCGCTCACCGTTGCCGACGTTGTAGATCTGGATCTGCTCGTACTCGTGAATGCCGGCGAGATCGAGCAGGCGGCCATCGATGGCGCAGGAGCCTTCGTAGTCGAGTTCGGCGTGGGTGACGCGGGCGCGGTGCAGTTTGCACTTGAGCATAGTCAGTTGCATGGCGTATTCCTGGATGTTGGGAGACCCCGGGCGGCCCACGAAGACATACACCCGAAATCGACGACAGATAACATCGAGGGCGGCCCAAAAAGACATACGCCCATTGTTGTGACGTGCGTCACAGACCAATAATGAAAGTGTAACCGTCCTGATCGCCGACGCCAACCCCGCGGAACTAAGCATAGAACCGGGCCGACGAACGGCGCCGCTGGCTTCAACGCCTGCGCCAGCCGGAAAAACGCCAGGCCGACTGAAAAGCACCTCGGAAGGCCCGGAAAATCAGGCTCTTGAAAGCGGAGCCTAAAGCTTATTCCGCAATCCGCACCTGTACATTGTCGATCAGCCGCGTGGTGCCGAGATAGGCCGCCGCCAGCACCGTGAAGCTGCGCGCGTCGGCGCGCGGCGCGCCCAGATCCGGTGCACGCACTTCCAGGTATTGCGGCCGGAAGCCGGCCGCTTCAAGCACTGCGCGCTGCTCGGCGCACAGGGTCTCGAAATCGCGGCGGCCGGCGGCGAGGCCCTCGCCGATGGCGTTGAGGACCGCCGGCAGCCGCGGCGCCAGGACGCGCTCCGCGGGATTCAGATACTGGTTGCGCGAACTGAGCGCCACCCCGTCGGCATCGCGCAGGGTTTGCGCGCCGGCGATGCGCAGCGGCATGCCCAGATCGGCCACCATGCGGCGGATCACCTGCAACTGCTGCCAGTCCTTCTCCCCGAATACCGCCACATCGGGCCGCACCAGGTTGAACAGGATATTGACCACGGTGGCCACGCCCTCGAAATGACCGGGGCGGAAATGACCGTCGAGAATTTCGGTGAGCGTGCCGCCGACGCGCACCGTGGTGGCGGGCGGATAGCCGGCGGGATAGACGTCCTCGACCGCCGGCGCGAACAGCAGATCGGCGCCGGCCTGGCGCAACAGCGCCGCATCCGCTTCCAGGGTGCGCGGATAGCGCTGGAAGTCCTCGTTCGGCCCGAATTGCAGAGGGTTGACGAAGACGCTCACCACCACGCATTCGCCCAGCTCGCGCGCGCGCTGCACCAGGCTGAGATGGCCGCCGTGCAGATTGCCCATGGTCGGCACCAGGGCAATGCTTTCACGCCGCGCCCGCCATTCGGCCAGCTCGGTGTGCAGATCGGCGACGCGGTGAATGATGCGCATAGATTCAGACAGGTGAGACGCAGACCGGATCGGATCCGGTCTGCGCCGTTAACAGGCCCGAAATTATGAACGATGTCACTGGAAGCAGTGTTCCGGCGCGGGGTATTGGGCGCTCTTCACCGCCTGGACATAGGCCCGGATGGCGCCCTCGATGTCCGCCGCGCCCTCCATGAAGTTCTTCACGAAGCGCGGCTTGTGGCCGAGCGTCACCGTGGGAGAGATATTGAGGATGTCCTGCAGCACCAGGATCTGCCCGCTGACGTCCGGTCCGGCACCGATGCCGATCACCGGGATGTGCGCCTGCTCGGTGATGCGCTTGCCCAGGCTGCTGGGGATGCATTCCAGCACCATCAGGTCGGCGCCGGCTTCCTCCAGGATTTTCGCGTCGCGCAGCATTGCCTCGGCCGCGGCATCCTCCCGCCCCTGCACCTTGAACGCGCCCATCTTGTGGATCAGCTGCGGCTGCAAGCCGAGGTGGGCGCAGACCGGCACGCCGCGCACCGACAGGTATTCGACGATATCGGCCTGCTCGCGCCCGCCTTCCAGCTTGACCATCTTGGCCCCGCCCTCCTGCATCACCCGCTGCGAGGCATCCAGCGCGCGCTCGCGCGTGGCGAAGGACAGGAACGGCAGATCCGCCACCAGGAAGGCGCGCTGCAGGAACGGCGCCACCAGGCGGGTGTGGTAGGCGATGTCCGCCACCGTCACCGCGGTGGTGGTGTTGCGCCCCTGGATCACCATGCCGAGGGAATCGCCCACCAGCACCACGTCGACACCGGCGCGATCCTCCAGCAGGGCGAAGCTGGCGTCGTAACAAGTGAGGGCGGCGATCTTTTCGCCGGCCTGGCGCATGCGCCGCAGTTCGGCGACCTGGATGGCGGAGCTGGGTTTGGAGGCGGCGCTCATGCGGTTCTCCCGGGTTCACAAATGGAGGGGCGAATGGAAGGGCAAATGGAATGGAACAAACGAGGTCCACTGCAAAACATGCACTGGCCGGACTGAAGCACAGTCGGTTGCATGGGATTTTCCTGGATGGTTGATGACCGGGCGGCCCACCAAGACATGCACCCGACACCTAAGGTCTTTGACAGCGAGGGCGGCCCACCAAGGCATGCGCCCGTTGACGTGGCCTCGGGGCCACGGTTTCGAGGCGGAGTGTAGCGATCCCGGCGGGGAACGCCAAATCGGACGACGTTGTCGGAATTCATGGATAAGCTCTGACAGCCTCGGCGCTAGCCGTGGCCAGCCGCGCCGCCGGCAGCTCCCAGATCATCCAGCAGAATTTCAGCGATGCCTTCCTGGTCCAGCGCAAGGCCATACTGAACCATCTTCGGTGCCAGCGTGGCATCCCAACTGGCTGCGACCGGTTCGCCCTGCAAAGGCCGGCCGGCGCGAGGCCGATAGTCTTCGGCACCGAAACGCCAGGGGCGGGCGCCGAAACGGCGCATGACAAAATTGCCGATGCGGATGCCAGCCCAGTCGAAATCCCCGTGATACAGCAAACGCGCGCCCGCATCTGCAAGCTGCAGGAGCAGTATGCGCTGGCTGGCGGAAGGCATGCCGTCCGTGCAGATCAGCGGCGCACATGTTGCTCCGAAACGATCGGCCGCCATCGCCACAATGGTGGGGTTCTCGCAGACGAATACCTCGCGCCCGCGTACGCGCCAGCGCTGCGGCACGCGCAGCAGGCTGCGCAACGACAGGTGCAGCGGCTCGCCGAATTGACGTGCCTTCTCGGCAAGACGGCCCGCGGGGGAATCCGTCTCCGACGACAGATTCAGCAGCAGTGCAGGTGCGGACAGCTCACCGACGATAACGCCAAGCTGCGCCCAGCGATTACGGGCGCGGGTGCTTTCGGGGTCATCCGTTGAATCGGGGCCAGGCACGCAGGCCGCAAGCACCAAGCTCGCCGCCGCGGTACTTTCGTCAAGGGCATGCGCATCGCCCATGACATCCGCGGCCAGGCGCGCGAGCGGGATACCCCGCCCCGGCAGACTCTGCAACACGCGCGCCGCAGATTCGCATAATGACCGGGCGCATTGCGGATCCGAGCCTGACAGACGCTTGAGCAGACTTTGCCCGGGTGCCGCATCCAGCAACCGCCGCAGCCGCGGCTCGGCAACACCCGCAAAAACCTGCGCCCAAGCCTGCGTGCGGGCCGCACGCTGCGCCACCAGATCGCTCAGCGGTCCGTCCAGCGCTATCAGAGCGGCGCTCAGGCCGGGGGCGATTCCGGCCCGCGCCAGAGCCTGATCCATTTCTGCAAGAGCCAGCCGCATCGACACCGCATGCCGCATCGGCCGGCCGAGCAGGCCTTCCAGGGCCGCGCGTTCATTGGGGCTAAGGCCGGACAGCTGCACCTCGCCCGAACCAAGCCCGCGTTGATAGCGCCGGCGCAGACGCTGCCGCAAGGCCGCCAGCGCCGGGCCGCCGAGCACACGCTGCAGCCGTTCCTGGTCGATGCTCATGCCGTCACAGCGTCGGGATAGCGCCGCGCCGGATCGGCCTCCTCACGGCGCACCCTGCCATCCCAGCTCCAGCGCGACACGAACACCGCGTCTATGCCTTCGCGCCGCACGATCTGGCTGATCGCGACACCGGGCAAGGTGGCGTAGCAGCCCCACTCGCGCTCGCTGGTCATCACAAAATCCAGGTCGAACTCGCGGATCAGCGCCATGCAGTGCGAGCGTGCCTCGTCGTCGATTCCGGCAAAGGCCTCGTCCAGCAGCACCAGCCGCGGCGCGTGCGGCGACTCGGCGCTGGCATAGTGGCTGCTGGCGGCCGCGAACAGCGGCACGGTCAGTCCCAGCGCGCGTTCGCCGCTCGAGGCGGGACCGGAAAGCGGCCGCCAGGCACCATCGTGCCAGCGTTTGACACGGAAGCGATGCCAGCGCCGGTAGTCGAGCGCGCGCACCAGGTGTTCAAGCAGGGTGCCGCCGTCATCATCCGCGCGTTCGGAGGCAATACGGTTTTGCAGGAATTCGCCGACGAGACGGCGGTCGTCCGCCGACCAGGCATCGGCGACCCGATTCAGGAGGCGGCCGCGCGCGGCAGCCAGGCCGACCGGAGCGCCATCACCACCCTCCGGCAACGGCTCCCAGTCGAGTCTGAAGTAAACACCCGTCGAGGTCGGCCGGCGCTTGAGTTCCTCGTTGATGCGCAGCACGCGCGCCTCGGCCTCGCGCAGCAGCCTTTGCAGGCTGGCGGCGACTTCGGCCTGCAGGTGGTTCTCCAGCACTTCACGCTCGTGCGCACTGAGAATGCCGCGGCGCTGCTCGACCTCCTCGGCCAGTGCCCGCTCCAGCAGATCCGGACGCTGGGGGCGGCTGCGGTAGACAATTTGCACAATCAAGCCATAGTCGCTTTGTTCCATCAGCGCCTGCTGTCCCAACGCGGATAAAGCCTGGCCGAGGGCGGTATAGTCGCGCGAAATCTCGTTCTGCACACGATTCCAGCGCCCGTCATCGTCGGCCACGTCGCTCAACAGCTGCTCGACGCGACGCGCCAGATTGAGTGCCGGATCGATGGTCCAGGCAGCTGGTTCCGGCTGCTCCAGATCCGGCAGCGCCTGCGCCAGAAGTCCGGTGCCGGCGAAGCCGCGCAAGCGTTCGACCGCGCAGCGGCGCGCCTCCGCCCGCTCGTTCAGAACCTGGATTGCGTCCTCCGCTTTCTGCTCCAGCCTGGATTCCTGTTTGCCGGCTTCATTCCACTCCTGCTGCGCGGCTTTCAGGGTTTCCCCGCCGGAGACGACGGCGGCTTCCTTGTCCTTGAGCCTCCGCTCCAGAGCCTCGATCGCGGTGCCTGCGGCAGCACGCAGCTCATCGCGGCGGGCTCCGACCTCCTCAGCTGTGCGGCGGCGCTCGTCGCTTTCGCGAGCGCGCGAATCCACGTCGGTTTGTGCTCGAGCTTCCCGCCCGATCTGGCGCGACAACTCGACCGCACACCGCACGCGGCTGTGCAGGGCGACGACCAGGGAATGAATCGAACGCCGATACTCGGACAAGGCCAGTTCCAGCTCGCGCAGACGCTCGGACTCCGCCGGCAGCCGCAGGTCTGCGGCGTCCTGCTCCAGCTCCGATTGAAGCCTGCGGAAAACCTGCTCAAGCTGCTGCAGATTGGCTTCAATCGCAGCCAGGCGTTCCTGCGCAGCGCGGCGCTGGATCTCCGATGCGGAATAGCAGGCGTGTGCGTCGCGCAAGGCATCGTCCGGCGGTGCCGCCCGCAATTCTTGTTCGAGCCCTTGCTGCCGCTGATTCAACGCTTGTTCCTGCGCTTCGACCTCATCGAGCGAACGGCGGAGCTGCGCGCGCAGTGCCGCGATCTCCAGCAAACGCCGCTGCCGTGCCGCCGCGCGTGCTGCAAAACCGATGAATTCCGCCTGCGGTTTCCGCCACGCGCCGCGCAGCCCGCCGATGCGGAACCGGCCCTGCGGCGAGACCCAGGCTTCGGCATCGGACTGATCCTCGTCGGCGCAAGCGATCGAATGCAACAGCGCTTCGACCTGCGGCGCCTGCGCACCGACGGCCGGTAGCAGCCAGCCAAGCAGAGGTTGCGCGCAGCGCTTGCGCGGCAGCAGCCACGTATCCCGCGTATCCGGATGAAGCAGGCCTCCCTCCGGCGAGACCCAGGCGTCGAGCATGCCGGAGGCTTCAAGCGCGGCTTCCAGTCCGGCCCGGGCTGCGGGCTCGATGCTGTCGCGAAACTCGATCAGCTGCCACAGCGGCGCACCCTGCCGCTGGATGCGGGCCTGGGGATCGCGGGTCGGCGGCGCAGACGGCAAGCGCTCCTGGCCGCTGTCGAGCAATCCCTGCTCATCGGCCAGCGCCCGGTCCTGCGTTCGCAGATCGGCTGCCCGGTTCGCCAAAAGGCTGCGCTGATCGGATAGTTCCTGCAGAGCCTGGAGTTGCGCCTGGGCAATGCGCAGCTGCAGCGGATTGGGGCCGGTCAACGATTCCATCCATTCGGACAGGTCCGCGAGCGCGGCATCGGTGTCACGCAATGGCAGTATTTCCACGGCGGATAGATAGCGGCGCGCCATTCCCAGCAAATGTCCGGCCTGCGAATGCAGTTGGGCGTCGGCTGCACGGCTATGATTCTCGGCGGCCTCCAGCACAGCCTTGCCGGCGTCGCACTGCTGCTGCACCGTCAATCGCCGCCGGGCGGATTCGTCGCGGTCCTTCAAGCGGCGCCGCAGCTGCTGGATCTGCTCGGCGCGCCGGGCCGCGAGGGTGCTCAGTTGCGCTTGCAGGGTTTCGATCTCCTGCGCGGTAGCGTCACCGGCCACCCGGTGATCGGTGGCGCGCGCATGATCTCCGGCGTTGCCGATGTCCTCGGCGACCTTCGACGCCGCTGTGGCCTGAATACGCAGTTCATCGTGGGCACGCCCAGCCTGCTCTTGCCGCAACGCCGATTCCGACTGCTCACGCTCCAGCGCTTGCAGCGCATCGCGCCACCGGCGCTCCGCTTCGTCGCGTTCGCGAATGCTCGTCTCGGCGGCCCGCTCAAGCTCGCGCAGGCGACGCGCATCGCGCATCAGCGGATCGGCACGCAGTTCCTCCAGCGCGGCACGGTCGCGCAACAGCTGCAACTCCAGATCGGCGCAGCGCTGCGCCAATCGCCCGGCGGCAAGCTTCGCCGCTTCCAACTGCTGGCGCGATTCGTTGAGCACGCGACTGGCGTTGTCCCACGCCGTCTGCGCCTGCCGCAGTTCGCGCGCCTGCCGCCGCGCCTGGATTCGCGCGTAGAGTCCATAGCGCTGTCCGAATTGGCTCACGGCGTCGCGCACGCGCTCGATCTGCATCAGTTCGTCGCGATATTCGTCGAGCTGGTTCATCGCTTCGGCGACGTCTTCGAGCACCTGGCGCGACAGTTCCGGCAAGGCGTTGCCGAGCGCCGCCGAGAGGCTATTCTCGTCCGGCTTCTTCGACAGCTGCGGTTGGCGCAGCTGGATCAGGGTATCGATCAGCGCCGTGTAGCGCGTCTCGCCGAGCCGGAACAGGCGTTCGTCCACCGCCCGGCGGTAGTCGCGCGCCGTGTCGAACACCTGGCCATGGCCACCCAGCGCCTGCTCCAGCCGATCGCGCGAGACAGCAGTGCGTTCCGGCGTGATCAGCCACAGATCGCGGCCGATGCGCTGTTCCGTCAGAAAATGCCAGGCGTCGATGCGCGTACGACCGGCCACCGCCTGCATGCCGCAGCCAAGCGTCAGGATCTGCGGCCGGCCATCGTCGTCGATGCGGCCGAACTCGATCCAGGCATAACCGATGCGCCGCTCGTAGCGGTTCATCAGCAGATTCCATTCCATGCGCTTGCTGCGGTCACCGTCCGGTTCCACCCGGGAGGAACTCAAGGAAGCGTCGAGCAGGAACGGCAGGGTCAGCGACAGCACTTTGGACTTGCCGGTGCCGTTGTTGCCGCGCAGCAGCAAGTGTCCGTCGCGAAACCAGAATTCCTCGCAGTCGTAGTGGTACAGCTCGACCAGGCCCAGGCGCAGCGGCTGCCAGCGGCGGCGCACGGGTTCCGGCAAGGGCGGGCTTTCGGGGGCGGTCACGATCTATTGGGTCAGCAGGGGATTGCGGACCTTGAGTTGAGGGAATCGCGTGAAATCGCGGTCGGCGGACCATAATTCGCGCACGCCGTGGAATCTGCAAATGGCCGCAATGCGCGCATCATGAACCACTGCCCCCTGTATTCGAGCCGGCTTGGCCAGCAGGCCGAGCACGTCGAGATAGCCCTCGCCTTCCGCCAGTAGTTCGAGCGTGTCGCTGGCCTGAAGGGCGACGATGGAATCAAGCGCCACCTCGATCGGCGTGGGCTCGCGAAAAATCCGGGGGTTCGTGGCCACGCCCAGGAATTCATGCACGCAAGGCCAGGGAATGCCCCAGCGTTGCGAACCATTGGCCAGTGCCAGAACCAGAGTCTGCGCAGCGGCATGGAACGGCATCTCGGGCCGGTGTGCATATACCAGCAGATTGGTATCCAGCGCAATCATCTCAAGCACCGCGGTCGCGGTAGATTTCGTCGCGGATGCGCTCCCAGCCGGCGCCACGGAATTCCTCGGTCAGCCCGCTTCCGCCGTAGACCGGGAATCGAACTTCGCCGGGGCGCCGGTGGCGCCTTGACTTGAGGGCCAGGTGCAGTCCCTCTTCGATCAGCGCCCGCAGAGTGGAGCCTTCGCGCTTTGCCGCCTTGCGGGTGCGTTCCAGCAGTTCGTCGGAGATCTCGATGGTCGTCTTCATATGGGTCACCCATATTGAAAATATGGGTCATACAGTATCCTGCTGACTCCGCTGTTACAAGTTCGAACCGGCCACGACCAGCGTGGCCTGCCGCAACACCGGCTCCCCCAGCGCATACCGGGCCAGCGCCGGCCGCGCCCGCGCCATGCCGTCGCGCAAAACCACCAGCTTGAGCGCCCGCAGTTGCTCCAAAGCGTCCCGCGCCAGCGCGGTTTCAGCGCCGGGCTCGCGCTCGGCCTTGCGCCAGTAGCGGCCGTATTCGTCGGCGGCGCGGCGCAGAAATGCAGCGATCTGGGTCTCGCCCAGCCAGCGCTCCGGTTCTGCGCGGTGCTGTTCGGCCAGGTATTGGGCCAACAGCAAGGTCGCGTGAGACAGCGTGCCTTCTGCAGGCAGGCGAGCATCGCTAAGTTCACCTGCAGAGTCGATCAGAGCAGTGCCCTCGGCGCGTTGCTCCGGCTCCAGGCCGGCCGCCTCGGCAAGGCGAGCGGCAAGCGGGCCGCGCTGGTTGACGAAGTAGTCGCGCGAATCGGCGTCGAGCTCGTCAAAGTAGACCACAGCGTCGTCGAGCAGTCGCCGGGCGAGGCTGTGGCGCAGTGCGTTGCGGCGCCCTTCAGCGCTATCCGGAACATATTCTTCGACCAGGGTTGCGAAGCGTAATCCCGCATCCGCGGGCTCGGTGCCAGGCGCAAAGGTGGAGGGGCCGCGAGTGCAGGCCAGCAGGCCGGCCAAGACGCGGCGCTGCACATCGTAGAGCGCGTCGCCAGCGGCAGAATGCGCGTGGTTGACAAAGGACTCCTCATCGCCGGCAACGCGCCCCAGCACACCGATGCCAATCAGGAAACGGCACACCGTCACCAGATCGCGCCTTTCGTGAGCTTGGTCGAGCGCAAAGCGGAAATCACAGGCCGCCAGCTCCGGCTCCGCAGCCAGGCGCATCAACTCATCACCGAGGTTCTTCAAGGTAATCTGCGCCTCGGCGCGTTCCAGCACCGCGCCGGCCAGGCACAGCAGCACATAGCGGCGGCGGTTGAATCCGGGCGCACCGCGGGTGGCGTCGAACAGGTCGGCGGGACGCTTGTATAGGCGCGCGCAATCGCGCTCCACCTGCAGCACCCATCCGGTTTCGCGCGCCAGCCAGAGACGCAGTTCGTCGGCATGGCGGCGCACCGCGGAAAACGCTTCGTCCGAGGCGGTCATCAACGGCCGCATCAGCAGCGCACGTAGGGCTTCGACGCGCTCGTCGGCGCGATGCCGCGCAAGCACCTCGTCCAGCGTATGCGCTGCTGGGTTCATGAAGCGTCCGTGGCAAGTGATACCGTGATGCGATGATCGCGGCCGCCGAAGCGGCCATCCTCGGTTTCGACTTCGGCATAGGAATCCGGCGCCAGCGGTTCAAGACGGATAAGCAGCGATCCATCGCCGCTGACGCGATCCACCACCCCGTCCGCCTTGGTCTGTGCGGCAAGCGCCTCGCCCAGCAGGGATAACAACAGACGAAATTCATAGCGGTCGAGCGCCCCGAGCTCGGACAATAGCAGCGGCCGGCCACCGGCAAAGCGTGCGCGGGCCGCGGCGAATCTCTCCTGCTCCTGTGCGTATTGGCGCGACAGCAATTCCCGTTCGCGCGAACGATCCTGCACCTTGGGTGCGACGCCGCGGGGCGCCAGCGTGCCGCGCTCGCGCAGCTTCGGGTGGATCGCCACAGGCGGCGCTTGAGTCCATGACACGTTGGCCTGCACCTCCCCGTCGGGTGCGGACAATGCCAGGTGGCGCGCGGGATTCAAGGCGAACGCGGCGCGGAACAGGCAATGCGCATCGTCATCACTGCCGCACTCGGCGAACCAGCGCGCCAGCACGCGAAAATCCGCGGAGCGGTCGCTCTTGCCGCTGCGCCGCTCGTTCAAGGCGGCGATGGCGGAGAGCAATTGGGGAATCGCGCCGCGCGCGCGGGCGCGCAACAATTCGGCTTGCGACGGCACATGCTCTTCGGCGACGAACCAGCGGCGTAGACCGGCCCAGCGCTCGCGCCAAGCAGAAAACCGTTGTTCGAAAGCTTCCGCTTCGGCGATGGCATCGTCCGGCGCAGCATCTCGCGCCTCGCGGCCGGCAGCAGCCGAGAGTAGCGCATCAACCTGCGGAGTCAGGTCCACCAGGTGTTGTGCGATGCGGCTGGAGCGCGCTACGAGATCGCCGATGAAGCGCTCGAGGTAGTCGATCAACCTCGACTTATAGCTCATCACCGCCGCGACGTCCGCGCGCTGCAGATCGATGGAGCGCGCAACGCCAGCCATGAAGGCCTGGGCATTTTCCGCCAGGCCTGTGAACACGTTCACCAGATCGCGCAGGGCCTCGTGCACCTTGGCGGGATCGAGAGGATCGGCCCGCGTCAATCCGTCCAGAGCCTCCAGCCGCGCCAGGATGTCCTCCAGCGCCACCGACTGCAGTTCTGCGCGCCGTGACAGCGCTTGGGCGAACGTCGCCAATCCAGCCTCCACCGCTTCTCCGCCGGCGCTGAGGCGGTACAAGAAGCGCGCCCGGTAGAAATCCTCGATCGAGCCGACACGGGCCGTGTCCGGCTGCGCCAGCAGGTTGCCCCACTCCACCAGCTGCGACAGCCCCTGCTGGACAGCTTCGGCGGTGGGCGCCCCTACATCGGACCAATTGGCCTCGGCGCGTACTTCGTCGGGGCGCAGATGCAGTCGAAACTGGCGTTTGGCCGTGGCGAACACGTCCATGATGGCGCGATAGAACGCCGGTTTGTCGGCAGTGACATGGCGGAATAGGTGAAACTGCCGGTGATCGGCAGGTACATGGATCGCTGCGGAAGATAGTTCCATGAAAAGTCGCGGGTCAACCAAGGCAATATGGCGCGGACTACGCATCCTCTCACCGCACCGCCAGCTGCGGCAAGATTGCGAGTTGGACCGGATACAATCGGCCTGCGTTTGATCGGCAGTGAGGGACTTAAGGAAACTCTGATCAATCGTCACCCCGGCGCAAGCCGGGGTCCAGAGCCCCAAGCGCAGCGCTGGATTCCCTGGATTCCGGCTTGCGCCGGAATGACGATTCCTGGGTTGTTCAGAGTTTCCTTAAAGCAGATAAATGTGCTTTTGGAGACTTCGCCATGAACGAAAACCCGCGTGGGACCGCTGCTCCCATGAACCGGACACGTCGCCGGGCAACAGCCATTCCTCTGGTCATGGACGACCGCGAATGCCGCGGCGCGATGCTGAAGGCTCTGACTGAATGCGGAGCGTTTGAATTGGAGACGCGCCGTCTGGAAATCGGCGACTACCTGCTCGATGGCGCCCTCCTGGTGGAGCGCAAAACACTGCCGGACTTTGTCGCCTCGATCCAGGACGGCCGCATCTTCAGGCAGGCACTGCGACTGGCAGAAGCGGAACTACAGGCCGCACTGCTGCTGGAAGGAACCAGCCGCGATCTGTCCGGCTGCGGCATGCGCTGGGAAGCCATCCAGGGCGCACTGATTACCGTTGCGCTCTTTATCGGCTTGCCAATACTGCGCAGCCGCCACCCGGCCGATTCAGCGCGCACGCTGCTCTATGCCGCCCGGCAGCATCGAACGGTATCGAGCGGTGCACTGGTCCGTCGCGGCAGACGCCCAAAAGGCAAGAAAGCCCTTCAGAATCATATACTCCAGGGCCTGCCGGGCATTGGGCCGGAGCGGGCAAAACGGCTGCTGGAACATTTCGGCAGCGTCGGCGCGGTGGTGGCCGCCGAGAGCGAGTCGCTGCAATCGGTAACGGGCATCGGGCCGCGCACCGCAAGCCGTCTGATTTGGTCGGTTGAGGAACCGCAACCCGGCTATGTCGTGGTTAGCTCGAAGCGCGGAGCCGCATCGCGACCATTGCACGCAAACATCTGATGCATTATCATCTGATGCAGAACTGAACCGGCTCGTTTGCTGATGCGCACTACTCTGGATATTGACGAGGATGTGCTGACCGCCGCCAAGGAATTGGCTCGCCGCGAGGGCAAAACAGCGGGCGCTGTCATATCCGAACTGGGCCGCCGGGCCCTCTCCGGCGCTTCGGCGCCAGTGCCGGGGAGTGCGGAACAACGAATCCCAGGCTTCCGCCCGTTTGCGTCGCGAGGCGGCGTCGTGACCAATGCGCGCATCGACCAGCTGCGCGACGAAGAAGGCTGTTGATGCGGGCCCTGCTCGACGTCAACGTTCTGATCGCCTTGCTCGATGCCGATCATGTGCACCATGCCGCAGCAACGGAATGGCTTGGCCGGAACATCGAAAAAGGCTGGGCATCCTGTCCGATTACGCAAAACGGCTGCGTGCGCATTCTTTCCCAGCCGAAATATCCGAATCCGCTGCCCGCTACGCAAGTAGCGGATCGATTGGCAGAAGCCGCCGCAACGCCGCATCACAAATTCTGGCCGGACAGCGTGAGCCTGCTTGACTCCGCGATCATCGATCGGTCCAGGTTGCTGAGCCCCCGACAGGTCACGGACGCCTACCTGCTGGCCCTGGCGGTTGCTCACGGCGGACGGTTCGTCACCTTTGATCGCTCTGTGCCGCTTGCCGCTGTGCCGGGCGCAACGCCAATTCATCTTCTCGTGCCGTAGCGATGAATTTTGGTTGACCCTCCTACGGGGATTCGAAGCCGGGCATCACTCCGGACCGATCGATTGCCGCCGTGAGGTTCTGCACCGTGCCGAGGCCCGGAATTAGCAGATCCGGAGCAATTTCCGCCAACGGCACCAGCACGAAGGCGCGCCGCTGCAGCTCGGGGTGCGGCAGGGTTAGGCGCGGTGTTTGCGAGACCCTGCCCTCCATATGCAGAAGGTCGAGATCGAGCAGGCGCGATCCCCAGTGGGTGCCGTCGCGTCGGCGGCCGGCAGCGGTCTCGATGCCTTGCAGCAGGTCGAGCAGGGCTTCCGGCTGCAGCGTCGTGTCGACGGCGCAAACGGCATTGCAGTAGTCGGCCTGGCCGGGCTGGCCCAGCGGCGCCGTGCGGTAGAACGAGGATGTGGCGACGACTTCGACGCCAGGGCTGCCGCGCAGACTGTGCAGCGCCGCGTTCAACTGCGCCGGCGGATCGCCCAGGTTGGCACCCAGGGCGATGTAGGCTCTAGCCTTGTCCGTCACCATCACCCGGCTTACGGCGGCGACGACCGCCGCGGCGGCGGCGCTTTTTCTTCGGCGCTTCGCCCGGGGCAGCGGGCGCGTCGGCCCGTGCGAAGGACAGGGCTTCGTCCTCCTGCGGCAGCGGCGGCAGCTCGCCTTTCTGCGCCTGCGTCCACCACTCGGCCAGCTCGGCCGCGCCGGGCTCGCCGGACTGGCCGCGCAGCAACAGGAAATCGTAGGCGGCGCGGAAGCGCGGATGGGTCAGCAGGCGCTTGACGCGGGCGCCGCGGCGGTTCTCGAAGCGCGGCTGCAGCGACCAGATCTCGCGCATCGGCAGGGAAAAACGCTTGGGAATGGCGATGCGCAGCTGCTGGTGCGCGATCACTTCTTCGGCGGCCTGCACCTGCGCCACCGGCGGGGCATGCCCCTGCTTGCGCTCCAGCTGCTCCAGGCGCTTGGCGTAGGCCGGCCACAGCATGGCGGCAAACAGGAAGGCCGGCGTCACCGGCTGGTCGGCGACGATGCGCGCGGCGGTATTGGCCAGGGCGCGGTTGATCAGCACTTCCACGCTGGGATCGTCCGCATCCAGCGCCTCGTCAGTCAGCGGCAGCAGATGGCTGAACAGGCCGTACTTGCGCAAGCCTTTCAGGTTGGCCACCGCTTCGCGGCTGAGGAACAGCTTGAGGACTTCGTCGAACAGGCGCGCCGGCGGAATTTCGCGCAGCAGGGCCGCCAGCCGGTGAATCGGCTCGGCGCTTTCCTTGGCGATGGAGAAGCCCAGCTTGTTGGCGATGCGCACCGCGCGCAGCATGCGCACCGGATCTTCGCGGTAGCGCAGCTCCGGATCGCCGATCAGGCGCAGGCTGCGCTGGTGCAGGTCCTCGACGCCGCCGGCGAAATCGACGATGGAGAAGTCGCGGATGTCGTAATACAGGGCGTTGACGCTGAAATCGCGGCGGAAAGCGTCTTCCTCCAGCGTGCCGTAGACGTTATCGGAGAGGATGCGCCCGGTCTCGTCGCGGTCGTGGCTCTCGGTGATCGGCCCGCGGAAGGTGGTGACCTCGAGGATTTCCTCGCCCATGCGCACATGCGCGATGAGGAAGCGGCGTCCGACCAGGCGGCAGGAGCGGAACAGCCGGCGGATTTCGTCGGGATGGGCGCTGGTGGCGATGTCGAAGTCTTTCGGCTCGATGCCGGCCAGTAGGTCGCGCACCGCACCACCGACCATGTAGGCCTCGTGACCGGCGTCTTTCAGCGTGTACAGCACCTTCAAGGTGCCGTTGGAAATATTCGAGCGCGAGATCGGATGCTGATCCCGCGGAATGCGGAGCGGCTCGCTAATGATCGGCTCCTTGCCCTTCGTCACGCGCCTGTGGAGTTTTCGCGTCGCCTCAGCTACGGCTCCTATGATACCGCCCCTGCGCTCGGTCAACAGTGACCTCCCGGTCAGCCGCTCCGGCGATCGCTGCCGGGCTGCTCAAATTGATGATAAAGCCAGCAAGAAAAAAGCCCGCGTGAAGCGGGCTGTTTTGCCTTGAACTGGCGCTCCTACCGGGATTCGAACCCGGGTTTAAGCCTTGAGAGGGCTCCGTCCTAGGCCTCTAGACGATAGGAGCGTGGTGAAGCGCACATTATAAGGGACGCCGCGGCGCGACACAAAAATCCGGCCAGGGGCGCCAGGCAGGCGTCAGCGGAACATCAGCACCACCAGATCGGCGGTGACCGCGGGGACCGTGCCGCCTTCGGCCTCCAGCTCCACCGCCGCGGTGACCAGGCATTGCGTCCGGCTGAGCGGCGCGACCCCGGCGATGCTGGCGCGGGCGCGCACCCGCGCGCCGGCCAGCACCGGCGCCTTGAAGCGCACATTGTTGACGGCGGTATTGATCGCCCCGGTGGCGTCCTCCGGAATGCCGCCGAGGTCGGCCACCAGCTTGGCCAGCATCGACAGCACCAGGAAGCCGTGCGCCACCGGCGCGCCATAGGGGCTTTCCCTGCGGCAACGCTCGGCGTCGACGTGCATCCACTGACGGTCGCCGGTGCAGTCCGCGAACAGGTTGATCTGTTCCTGGCTGATCACGGCCCAGTCGGTGATGCCGAGTTCCCTGCCGACGAAATGCGACAGGGAATCGAACAGGTATTTCTTGCGCACGGCCATGGGACCGCGATCTCTCCACATGCTGGGTACCGCCCGGAATGCCGCATTGTGAACGCCAGCGCCGCGAATAGGCGTGCGCCGCGCGGCATGGAGTCAATTTTCCTACCGCATGAACCACGCCACTGCGCGCCGCATCGGCGCATGGAATGGAGCGCGCGACACCGTACCGTATTGATGCGAATGGAATATGACGCAGGCTAAGCACGTCGACGCGGCGGCCGGGGCGTCATTCAGGATGCGGGGAGAATTTTTGCAGCGGAGATCAGCGGGGTGCCATGGCGACGCTCACGGCGCTCGCACCGCCACCGGGCGCCGCTATGGTGCGCCCGTCCCGATCATGCCTCAGGAAAACAGTCGCACCAACAGGAAGCCCAGCGCAAAACCCACCAGCAGGGCCCACAACGCCCAGTGCGCGCGCCGCGTCAGCTTGCGGCGCTGTTCGCGCGGACTGACATAGAAAATGCCGCTGCGATCAAGCAGTGAAGGATCGTCTTCCACCATGGCTGCTCCCCCGGAGTACAACTGCCTGTTTGTACAATAGCGTATCCCCGGCCAGCCGCCGGGCAACCGCTACTGTCCCATCCTACGCCTCCGCGACTCGCCCCACCATGACCGCCCTTGCTCTCCCCGCCCCGCCCTGGCGGCGCCTGGCTGCCGCCTGCTATGACAGCCTGCTGCTGCTGGCGCTGTGGATGGTGACCCTGCTGGCCAGCCTGTTCGTGCATGACCTGCTCGGGCTGGCCCGCAATGACCAGGTCAACTCGCTCTGCCTGTTCCTCGCCGGCCTGGTCTTTTTCGGCTGGTCCTGGACCCATGGCGGACAGACGCTGGGCATGCGCTCGTGGCGGCTGCAATTGCTGCGGGAGGATGGCCTGCCGGTGCGCTGGCCGGTAGCGGCGGTGCGCTACACCCTGATGCTGGCCAGCTGGCTGGTCGCAATGGGCGTACTGGTGCTGCCCCTGCTGCCGGCCGCGGTGGCCGCATCCGTGCCGTATCGCGCCGAAGTCACCGAAGGCTGCGCCGCCTATACCCTGATCGCCACGCTGCTGCTCCTGCTCGACGGCAAGCGCCGCGCTTTCTACGACCGCCTGACCAGCACCGAAATCGTGCTGCTGCTCAGGGAAGCCTAGTATCAGGTCCTAACGCGCGCGCGCCAGCCGCCACCAGGATAATAGAGCCAACCCCAGGGTCGGCAGGCCGGCCGCCAGCGGCGCCGGCCACTGGTAGATATCGCCCAGGCTCACCGACACCTTGTTGACGACGTAGAACACAATGCCGACCAGTGCGCCAGCCAGGAGCTTCTGCCCGGCTCCGGCATCGCGCAGCTGCCCGGTAACGAAGGGCACCGCGAACAGCATCATCACCATCACCGTCAGCGGCTCGGTCAGCTTGCGCCACAGCAGCAGCCGGTACTTGGCGGCATCCTGCTTGTTTTCGTCCAGGTAGCTGATCAGGCGCACCAGGCCGTGCGCCGACAGGCTATCGGCCTCAAGGATGAACAGCTTGAGCACGTTGGGGCTGATGCCGTTGCCCAGATCGAGTTCGTCGAGAACGGTGATGGTGGTGTGGTCGCCGCTGAAATCGGTGCGCTTCACTCCGGACAGGCGCCAGTGGCCGTCGACGTAATTTCCTTCATTGACGGTCAGGGCCGCTTGCAGGCGGCCATCGCTGCCCAGCCTGAATACGGTCACGTCGCTGATGTGGTTTTCGCTCAGCAGCTGATTGATGCGCACCACCCGGTCGGCGTCGCGCAGCCACACCGATTTGCCGCTGTAGTCGCTATTGCCGCGCGAGCTGTCGCGCAACTCGGTGGCGACACCCTCGCTGGCGGGCGCCAGCCAGTCGCCGAGGAAGAATGCGAAGAGCGCCAGCCCCGCCCCGGCGACCAGGGTCGCGCCGCCTACCCGTCCCAGGGACACCCCGGCGGAGCGCATCGCGGTCAACTCGCCGCTGCGCGCCAGCGCGCCGATGCCCATCAGCGTGCCCAGCAGCGCCACGATCGGCATCAGGATGTAGAGGCTGTTGGGAATCGTCAGCAGGCTGTACTCGAGCACCTGCAGCGCGCCGTAATTGCCCTTGCCGGTCTGGCCGACATCGGAAACGAAGACCACCAGGGTGTATATCGACACCAGCCCCAGCGCGACGATGCCGGTCAGTTGCAGCACATGGGAGATGACGTAGCGGTCGAGGCGATTCATCAGCGCAGCCACCCTTGCCGGCGTGCGATCAGCACCAGCGCCACCGTCAGCATCAGGCCATGCACCCACCACAGCCCGATCATCGGCGGCACCTTGCCCTTGCCGACCCAGGCGGCGCCGAAGCTGATCAGGTTGAGGTACACCAGCACGGCCAGGATGCCCAGCACCAGCTTGCCGTAGCGGCCCTGGCGCGGCTGCAGGTGCGACAGCGGCACCGCCAGCAGCGCCAGGATCAGCACCGACAGCGGCGCCGCCAGGCGCGACTGCAGCTCGGCCTGGTCCTGCGGATCGGCACTACCCAGCAGGCTGCCGGTGGTGCTGAGCACGCGCTGGTCGTTGACGTAATCGAATGCCGGCGGCGACAGGCGCAAGGTCAGCTCCTTGAACTTGACCACGTCGTATTCGGCCGTGCCTGGCGTGCCGAAGTAGCGGTAACCGTCGTACAGGCGCACCAGGCGGTCGCCGGTAGCGGGATCGCCGCTCTGGTCGCCGCGGTCGGCCACCACCACGCTGGAGCCCTGGGCCTCCTGGATCTGCGCGAACACCTGGCCGAACTGGGTGCCGGCGGGGTTCATCGAAGCGGTATAGAAGACGGCCTTGCCGCCGGCGGTGGGCTTGAACTGGCCGGGTTCGAACGGCGTGTACTGCACCAGCCGCTTCGCATCCTTGACCAGGAAGTCGGCCTGGCGCCCGGCCCAGGGGCCGATCGAAAACGACAGTGCCGCGGTGACCAGGGCCAGCACCACGGCCAGCCACAGGAACGGCCGGTACAGGCGCCCCAGACTGACGCCGCAGCCGGTCATGGCGGCGATCTCGTTGTCGCTGTACAGGCGCCCCAGCGACATCATGATGGCCAGCAGCAGGGATGCGGGGATGAGGATGACGAGGTAGCGCAGCGTCTGCAGCAGGGCCACGTTGAGCAGCAGATCGGGCGGCAGATCGCCCTTGGCGGCGAAATTCAGAACGCTGGCGAAACGGGTGGACAGCATGATGGCGAGCAGGATGAAGGTGACCGCCAGCCAGGCAGTCGCCACTTCGCGCATCAGGTATCGGTCGAGCACCAGGCGATTCATGAGCGGGGGAGTTTAACGCTTGCGAGTCTGGGTTGGGTGGTCCGGAGGCAATCTCAAAAACGGACTATTGCGACCGGCTGCGGCCGGGTTCGCGCGGGACGCTTCAAAATTCGCATTTGAGCGCCGCTGCAGCGTTCCCAATGGCCGCTGCCCACTGGCGAACTTCTGGAAATGGCTTACAATCAGCGCCGCGTCCAAAACCATCGGTAAAAATCAGGAAAAGTCCTCTGCATGCACGGCTTTTGTAGCACGCTGGGCACGGAGTTTGCCGATCAATGCTAGCTACACCCCATTTTCAAGCGTTCTACCGCTAGATCCAGAGAAACAATGGAATATTTCGTAAAAAGCGGCAATCCGGAGAAGCAGCGCGTCGCCTGCGTCGTCGTGGGCATTTTCGACCGCCGCAATCCGACCGAAGCCGCGGCGACCATTGACCAGGTGACCGATGGCGCCATCGGCAGCATCATGCGCCGCGGCGACATGGACGGCAAACTCGGCCAGACCCTGGTCCTGCACAATCTTACCGGCGTGTTCTGCGACCGCGTCATGCTGGTCGGCTTGGGCCGCGAACGCGACTTCGACGAAGTTGCGTTTCGTAAAGTTCACGCCTCGGTGGCCCGGGCGCTGCGCGCCACCGGCGCCATCGATGCCGTGGTCTACCTGACCCACCTGGCGGTGAAAGGGCGCGACTTTCACTGGAACGTGCAGCAGGCCACCCTCTCCATCGAAAGCGAGAACTATCGCTTCGACGCCATGCGCGGCGAGCGGGCACGGGAAGACCTGCCCAAGCCGAAGATGGAGCGCCTGACCTTCGACGTGCCGCGCCGCAGCGACCTGCCGGCGGGCGAAAAAGGCCTGGCGGAAGCCCTGGCCATCGGCCTTGGCGTCGCCCTGACCAAGGATCTGGCCAACCTGCCGGGCAATTACTGCACGCCCACCTACCTGGCCGACCAGGCGCTGAAACTGGCGGAAGCCTATCGCTTCAAGGCCAAGGTGCTGGAAAAGGCCGACATGGAAAAGCTCGGCATGGGCGCCCTGCTGGCGGTGGCCAGGGGCAGCAGCCAGCCGCCCAAGCTGATCGTGCTGGAATACCTCAAGGGGCCGAAGGGCGAAGCGCCCATCGCCCTGGTGGGCAAGGGCCTGACCTTCGACGCCGGCGGCATCTCGATCAAGCCGGCGGCGGCGATGGACGAGATGAAGTTCGACATGTGCGGCGGCGCCTCGGTGTTCGGCACCTTCGCCGCGGTGGCCGAGCTGAAGCTGCCGATCAACCTGATCGGCATCATCCCCGCCACGGAAAACCTGATCAACGGCGAGGCGGTCAAGCCGGGCGACATCGTCACCAGCATGGCCGGCATCACCATCGAAGTGCTCAACACCGACGCCGAAGGGCGCCTGATCCTGTGCGACGCCCTGACCTACGCCGAGAAGACCTATGAGCCGGCGGTGTGCATCGACATGGCCACCCTCACCGGCGCCTGCGTCGTCGCCCTGGGCAGCCACGCCTCCGGCCTGTTCGCCAACCAGTCCGGACTGGCGCGGGCCCTGCTCAACGCCGGCGAGCAGATCGGCGACCGCGCCTGGGAACTGCCGCTGTGGCCGGAATACGAGCCGCAGATCAAGAGCGAGTTCGCCGATGTCGCCAACATCGCCACGGTCGGCGCGCGCGAAGCCGGCGCCATCATCGCCGCCACCTTCCTGCACAAGTTCACGCGCAAGCTGAAATGGGCGCACCTGGACATCGCCGGCACCGCCTGGACCGGCAAGAAGGCCAGCGGCCGGCCGGTGCCGCTGCTGGTGCAGTATCTGCTGAACTACGCGGCGAAACACGAGGAATAAGCAGTGGTTAGTGACTAGTGGTTAGTGGCCAGTAAAAGCAAGAGCGGCGACAATCTTCGCCTACTAACCACTAATCACTGACCACTAATCACTGGCTTCCAATGACCCGCGTCGACTTCTACATCCTGCCGGAAGGCACCAAGCCGCCTGAAGGCGGGGTGATGACCGCCTGCAAGCTGTGCGACAAGGCCGCCACGGCGGGCCAGCGGATCTATGTCTACGCGCCGGATGCCGCCATCGCCAATAGCGTCGACAGCCTGTTGTGGAGCTTGCGCCAAGGCAGCTTCATCGCCCATGAACGCCTCGGAGTGCCGCTGCAGGAGCCCATGCCTTACGTCCTGATCGGCGACGGCGAGCCGCCGGAAAGCCATCACGGCGTGATGATCAACCTGGGGCTGGAAGTACCGGCGTTCTTCAGCCGCTTCGAGCGCGTGCTGGAGATAGTCGACGGCGATACCGCCCAGCGCGCAAAATCACGCGAACGCTACAAGTTCTACCGCGACCGCGGTTACGAGTTGTCATCCCATAACCTATAGAAATCCCCTAATGAGCCCCAATCCCGCCCGCATCGTCACAGGGCTCGCCGCCATCATGTTGATCGCCGGCTGCAGCACCTTGAACAGCTACATGCACGACACCTTCAACCAGACCGTCGATCCGGCGACCAGCGACCACATCCACGCCAGCGTGCCGATCGGCGCCACCATGATCGCGGCCGAGGCGACCCTGTCGTCGCAGGGCTACAACTGCGAGACCCGCACCGGCAACTACACCGATGAACTGGGCCACGACCGCAACGCGCCGAGCTTCCTGTCCTGCGTGCAGCGCGCCGGCAAGATCAGCTTTGCCTGCGAGAACCGCGATCAGGTGATCGTGGTGCCCAGCGGCGGCGTGGTGGACCAGGTCAACGTGGTGCGCGGCCCCGACTGCGACCGGCAGCCCGGCCCCGCCCTGACGCCGCCGAACGCGAACTGAAGCCCCGCTCCCCATCGCCCGCCCGGCCGGGCGGTTGGCTCGCGGTAAAATAGGCGCTTAGGCGCTAAAGATACGGCCGCTTCGGCCGGACGCCCCTTGCGCACTGCGCCGTCCGCAGTCAAGAAACGACCTGATATGGAAAAGACTTTCGACCCCCGCGCCATCGAGGCGCGCTGGCGCGATACCTGGGAACGCAGCGGCTGGTTCGCGCCGCAAGGCAGCGGCACGCCCTACTCCATCATGATCCCGCCGCCGAACGTCACCGGCACGCTGCACATGGGACACGCCTTCCAGCACACCATCATGGACTCGCTCACGCGCTATCACCGCATGCGCGGCGACGACACGCTGTGGCAACCCGGCACCGACCACGCCGGCATCGCCACGCAGATGGTGGTGGAGCGCAATCTCAAGCTGGCCGGCAGCTCGCGCCTCGACCTGGGCCGCGAGAAGTTCGTCGAGAAGGTGTGGGAGTGGAAGAAATACTCCGGCGACACCATCGAGAACCAGATCCGCCGCATGGGCAGCTCGGTGGACTGGTCGCGCAAGGCCTTCACCATGGACCCGGGCTACTCCGAGGCGGTGATCGAACACTTCGTGCGCCTGCACGAGGACGGCCTGATCTACCGCGGCAAGCGCCTGGTCAACTGGGATCCGGTATTACAGACCGCCATCTCCGACCTGGAAGTGGTGCAGGAGGAGAAGGACGGCAAGCTGTGGCACTTCCGCTACCCGCTGGCCGGCGGCGCCAGGACGCAGGACGGCCTCGACTACATCGTCGTCGCCACCACCCGTCCGGAAACCATGCTGGGCGATACCGCGGTGGCAGTGCACCCGGAAGATGAGCGCTACAAGCACCTGATCGGCGGCAAGGTGAAGCTGCCGCTGTCCGACCGTGAAATCCCCATCGTCGGCGACAACTACGTCGACCGCGAATTCGGCACCGGCTGCGTCAAGATCACGCCGGCACACGATTTCAACGACTACGCCCTGGGCCAGCGGCACCAGCTGCCGATCATCAATATCTTCACGCCTACGGCCAGCATCAACGACGAGGCGCCCGCCGCCTACCGCGGCCTCGACCGTTTCGAGGCCCGCAAACGCGTGGTGGCGGACCTGGAAGCGCAGGGCCTGCTGGCCAAAATCGACGATCACAAGCTCAAGCTGCCGATCGGCGATCGCAGCGGCGTGGTGGTGGAGCCTTACCTCACCGACCAGTGGTTCGTCGATCTCACTCGCAAGACCCTGGACGATGGCCGTCCCGGCGGCTGGACCGCGATCACCGAGCCGGCGATCCAGGCGGTGGAAGGCGGCAGCATCAAGTTCGTGCCGGAGAACTGGAGCAACACCTATTTCCACTGGCTGCGCAACATCCAGGACTGGTGCATCAGCCGCCAGCTGTGGTGGGGCCACCGCATCCCGGCCTGGTATGACGCCGACGGCAACATCTACGTCGCGCGCAACGAAGCCGAGGTGCGCAGCAAGTACCAGCTGGCCGCCGACCTGGCGCTGCGGCAGGACGAGGACGTGTTCGACACCTGGTTCTCCTCCGACATCTGGCCGCTGGCGACGCTGGGCTGGCCGCGGGAAACACCCGAGCTGAAGAAATTCTATCCCAGCAGCGTGCTGGTGACGGGCTTCGACATCATCTTCTTCTGGGTGGCGCGCATGGTGATGATGGGCCTCAAGCTGCACGGCGACGTGCCGTTCCGCGAGGTCTACGTGCATGGCCTGATCCGCGACAGCGAGGGCCAGAAGATGAGCAAGTCCAAGGGCAATGTGCTCGACCCGCTGGACCTGGTCGACGGCATCAGCCTGGACGAGTTGCTGAAGAAGCGCACCACCGGCCTGATGAACCCGGAAACGGCGCCGAAGATCGAGAAGGCCACGCGCAAGGACTACCCCGCCGGCATCGAGGCGGTGGGCGTGGATGCGCTGCGCTATACCTTCGCTTCACTGGCCAGCCCCGGGCGCGACATCCGCTTCGACTTCAGCCGCGCCGCCGGCTACCGCAATTTCTGCAACAAGATCTGGAACGCCACCAGCTATGTGCTGATGAACTGCGAGGAGCAGGATCCCAACCCCGACGGGCAGGCCTGGCTGAGCGAGGCCGACCGCTGGATCATCTCCCGCTTGCAAAAAATCGAGGCCGAAGCGGCCGAGCATTTCCGCAGCTACCGCTTCGACCTGCTGGCACAGACGCTATACCAGTTCGTGTGGAACGAATACTGCGACTGGTACCTGGAGCTGACCAAGCCGACCCTGCGCGGCGACAACGACTCGGCCAAGCGCGGCACCCGCCGCACCCTGCTGCGTGTGCTGGAAGCGATCCTGCGCCTGCTGCATCCCTTGATGCCCTTCGTCACCGAAGACCTGTGGCAGCGCGTGGCGCCGCTCGCCGGCAAGGCGGGGCCGACCATCATGCTGCAGCCCTACCCCACGGCGCAGCCGGAAAAGATCGACGAGGCCGCGGAAGCCGACGTGGAATGGCTCAAGGCCTTCATCCTCGGCGTGCGCCAGATCCGCAGCGGCATGGACATCTCGCCGAAGATCACCCTGCCGCTGCTGGTGCAGGACGCGGCCGCCGCCGACGCGGAGCGTATCGCCCGTCTCGCCGCTTCGATCACGGCGCTGACCAACGTTCAGGAGCCACGCCTGCTCGCCCCCGATGAGGAACCGCCGGTCTCGGCCACCTCCCTGCTCGGCAGCATGAAGATCCTGGTGCCGATGGCCGGCCTGATCGACAAGGAAGCCGAGCTGGCGCGCCTGCGCAAGAAGAAGGCCCAGACCGAGTCCGACCTGGCGAAGAACCTGGCGCGCATGGGCAGCGAGAAGTTCGTCAACGGCGCCCCGCCCGAGGTGCTGGAGCGCGAGCGAGCCCGCATCGCGCAGCAGCAGCAGGAACTGACGGCGCTGAACGAGCAGATCGGGAAGATCGAAGCCTTGTAGGATTGTAGGGCGGCCTGTGGCCGCCGGCTGTTTCGTCTCAATCTGGGAAAGGAAGCGGCGGGCACAGCCCGCCCTACGAATGCTGCTGTATTGCCTTCTTGAATTGTCATCCTGAGCGTAGCGAAGGATCTGGCTGTGCGCTTAGGCTAGATCCTTCGCTACGCTCAGGATGACAGATGACAGAGGTACCCTTAGGCATCCTTGCTGCGCACCACGCTCAAATTCGGCTTCTTGGCCGCTTCGCCCCGCACGCTCTTGTTGAGCCGCTGCGGCTCCAGCCGGCGCAGGCAGCGCTCCAGGGTCTGCGCGATCAGCAGCTGGTTGCGCACCATCTCGATGCGTTTCCAGGTGGCGCGCTCGCCTTCCTTGATGAAACGCTGCACCGCTTCCATCTTCGGGTTGGCGGTGACATTGGCGTAGCGCCACACCGTCAGCTTGGGCACGATCATGATGTTGCCGCGGTAGTCCTGGTCGAGGATCGAGGAGGCGTAGTCCAGGGTATGCCGCACCCGCTGCACCGGCACGCTCAGGCGCCCGACGCCGATCGCATACTTTGCAGTGCCGCGCACCACCGAATAACCGAAGTCGAGCAGGTTGCCGGCGAAGCCCTGCTCTTCCAGCGAGCCGCGCACGAAGGGGATGACGTGCGGATTGGTCTGGCTGACGATGAAATGATTGACGTTGTGCAGGCGGCGCAGGCGCATGCCCGGCAGATCGGACTTGAGCGAACCATCGGTCCAGCGCAGGGACGGCATGTAGGGCACGCGCCGGCCGTTTTCGTCGCGCGTCATCAGCAGCACCGGCTCGAACAGGAACGGCACGGCGCTGGACGCCAGCACCGCCTCGCGCAGGTACAGGTAGGGGAAGGTCAGGTAGTTGAGCAGGCGCGGCGACTGGTTGCTGCCGGCCGGCGACACGGTGATGTTGATGATCTTGCCGGAGCGCTGGTAGGACTCCTCGAAGGTCAGGTCGGGGACGTTGGTAGCGATGGCCTTGCGGATCTGGCGCTGGTCCATCAGCACGCCTTTCTGCCACATCTCGCTGAGCGACAGCGGCTTCCAGAAATGGTAGTAGGCGTTCTGCGGGTCGAGCAGGTCGATCAGCTCGTCCGGGGTGCGCGTGCCGACCGTGGAAGCCACCACCGAGCCCGCGCTGGAGCCGGAAATCACCTCCGGCAGCAGGTCTTCCAGCACCAGGGCCTTGACCACGCCGACATGGAACAGGCCGAGGGTGGCGCCGCCGGACAGCATCAGTGCCGAGCGGCCGTAGGAGGTCGCCGTCTCGTGGAAGAAACGGCGCTTGGCGGCGGCGTCGAACTCGGGGAAATCGCCGTCGCCGAGGTAATTCAACGCCGTCACCACCTCGGCGACATAGTCGTGAATCAGCCGCTTGGTGCCGACCAGGGCGGTGCCGTACAGGGTCGGATTGCACATATTGCCGAGATTCCAGTACAGCCCCTGGCGCAGGTGATGCACCAGCTTGATCACCTGCCCTTCCTGGCGCAGCTGGCGGATCTGGCGCAGTCGGTTCTTGATCAGCTTCCAGTCATACTGATCGGATTCTTCCTCGTGCTTCCACTCCTCGCGGCCGGTGACGCGGTCGAATTCGGAGGCCGCCTCCCGCCAGGTGGAATAGTCGCCCGCATTGCGCATCGCCAGGCGGCATTCGCGTGCTCGTGAATCCAAGGCAGCCTCCGCTGGAAGCTTATAATTGATCGACCGGTATGGTCGCCCATCGGGGCCCAGCCGACAACCAAATTGTCATATGACACGTGGATTTCATCTTGCCGGTGCTACCATTTGACGGCTTATTGCCGCTTTTTGGTGCGGCACTGGAATATTTCAACCTCGGGACTTCATGAATATCACCATTTTCGGCTCCGGTTACGTCGGACTCGTGACCGCCGCCTGCTTCGCCGATGTCGGCAACGATGTGCTGTGCGTGGATATCGACGCGGGCAAGGTGGCGCGCCTGCGCCAGGGGGAAATCCCGATCTACGAGCCGGGCCTGACCGAACTGGTGCTGAAGAACTCCGCGGAAGGCCGCCTGCGCTTCACCACCGACGCCGCCGAAGGCGTGGCGCACGGCCTGTACCAGTTCATCGCGGTCGGCACGCCGCCGAACGAGGACGGCTCGGCCGACCTGCAATACGTATTGGCGGTGGCGCGCTCGATCGCGCGGCACATGAGCGAGTACCGGCTGATCGTGTCCAAGTCCACGGTGCCGGTCGGCACCGCCGACAAGGTGCGCGAGGCGATGCGCGAAGTGCTGCTCGAGCGGGGCGCCAAGCTGGAGTTCGACGCCGTCTCCAACCCGGAATTCCTCAAGGAAGGCGACGCCATCGTCGACTTCAACAAGCCGGACCGCATCATCGTCGGCGCCGACAGCCCGCGCGCGGCCAAGCTGATGCAGGCGCTGTATGCGCCGTTCAACCGCAACCATGACCGCGTCATCGTCATGGACGTGCGCTCCAGCGAGCTGACCAAGTACGCCGCCAACGCGATGCTGGCGACCAAGATCAGCTTCATGAACGAGATCGCCAACCTGGCCGAGCAGATCGGCGCCGACATCGAGAAAGTGCGCATCGGCATCGGCGCCGACCCACGCATCGGCTATCACTTCATCTACCCGGGCGCCGGCTACGGCGGCTCCTGCTTCCCCAAGGACGTGAAAGCGCTGGTGAAAAGCGCCGCCGACGCCGATTTCGACGCCGCCATCCTCAAAGCGGTGGAGCTGGTCAACAACAAGCAGAAGCAGACCCTGCACCTCAAGCTGCGCAAGCATCTGGGCAGCCTGCAGGGCAAGACCATCGCGGTCTGGGGCCTGGCCTTCAAGCCGCGCACCGACGACATGCGCGAAGCGCCCAGCCGCGCCCTGATCGAGGCGATCTGGGCCGACGGCGGCAAGGTCCGCGCCTACGATCCGGTGGCGATGGACGAGGCGCGCAAGATCTACGGCGAGCGCGCCGACTTCACCCTGGTGGATTCGCCGATGGCCGCCGCCGAGGGCGCCGATGCGCTGACCGTGGTGACCGAGTGGCGCGTCTTCCAGAGCCCCAACCTGGGCAAGCTCAAGCAGCTGCTGAAGCAGCCGGTGATCGTCGACGGCCGCAACCTGTACGACCCGGCCTGGGTGCGCGGCGAAGGCTTCACCTACGACTGCGTCGGGCGGCCGGTGCAGAAGCATTAAGGCTGCAAACCTGTAAGGCCTGTCCGCCGCTGATGTCCCCTCTCCCGCTTGCGGGAGAGGGTGGCCCGAAGGGCCGGGAGAGGGCCGTGTCACTCGAACAACAGCCCCTCTCCCCTACCCCTCTCCCGCGAGCGGGAGAGGGGATCACTCGGAAAGCCGTGCAAGCCGATTCGACAACGGGGCATGTAGCAGCTGCGCAATAGCACCCCATTCCCCGCAGTCACCCAACTGCAACAAAAAAATCCTTGCCGCAGCATGGTCTTGCACTAGACTATCCGCCAAGCCGGCGGGGCCGGCGCATCCCAACCATCAGCATCTGCGAAGAGGCGGCCCTTGGACTCCAGGACCGGCGCTGGCGATCCGAAAATCACGTTGAGCGAGCTGGCCCGTGCGCCGGCCGCGGTGCGCCGCATCGTCGCCCATCCTTACCTCGCGGTGCGCGGCATTGCCCGCGGCAACCTGCCCAGCCCCTGGGATATCGTCGCCTTCGCCCTGCTGATCGGCACCCTGGTGCTGGTTTCGTTCGGCACCTCGCAGTTCGGCGCGCCGCTGTCGGCCCTGGAGAAGAACCCGGTCGACCTGAGCCCCTGGGCCCTGCCCTACTACGCGCTGCGCACCACCCTGCGCATGGGCGCGGCGATGATCCTTTCGCTGGTGTTCAGCATCGGCTACGCCGCGCTGGCGGCGAAGAGCAAGCGCGCCGAGCGGGTGCTGATCCCGATCCTCGACATCCTGCAGTCGGTGCCGATCCTGGGCTTCCTGACCTTCACCTACACCTTCTTCCTGGGCCTGTTTCCCGGCCGGGTGCTCGGCGCCGAGCTGGCCTCGGTGTTCGTCATCTTCACCAGCCAGGCCTGGAACATGACGTTCTCGGTCTACCAGTCCCTGCGCACCCTGCCGCCGGACCTGTCGGAAGCCTGCACCAGCCTGCGCTTCAGCCCGCTGCAGCGCTTTCGCCGGCTGGAGCTGCCCTTCGCCATGCCCGGGCTGATCTGGAACATGATGATGTCGATGTCCGGCGGCTGGTTCTTCGTCGTCGCCTCCGAGGCCATCACCGTCGGCAACCAGACCATCACCCTGCCGGGCGTCGGCTCCTACGTCGCCACCGCCATCGCCGACAAGAATCTCGGCGCCATCGGCTGGGCCATCCTGGCCATGCTGATCGTGATCCTGCTCTACGACCAGCTGCTGTTCCGCCCGCTGATCGCCTGGGGGGAGAAATTCCGCGCCGACAACGAGCCGGGCCAGGTGGAGCCGGAATCCTGGGTGCTGCGCATGTTGCAGCGCTCGCGCTACACCGCCCTGATCTGGAAGCCGGTGGACGCCACCATCAACCGCATCCTGCGGCCGCGCCGCGCCGCCGTGGCGACCGCCCAATCGCCGCTGCAGCTGCCGCCCTGGACGCCCCTGGCGGTGGACATCGCCTGGTACGGCCTGGTGATCCTGTCCGCCGCCTATGGGGGCTGGATCGCGGTGCGTTACATCAGCCATGCGCTTGGCTTGGGCGAAGTCGGGCACGTCGTGCTGTTCGGCATGATCACCATGCTGCGGGTGATCGTGCTGGTGGCGGTGGCCAGCCTGATCTGGGTGCCGATCGGCGTGGCGATCGGCCTGCGCCCGCGGCTGGCGGCGATGGCGCAACCGGTGGCGCAGTTCCTCGCCGCCTTCCCCGCCAATCTGCTGTTCCCGGTCGCCGTATTCCTGATCGTCAGCTTCCACTTGCATCCGGATATCTGGCTCAGCCCGCTGATGATCTTCGGCACGCAGTGGTACATCCTGTTCAACGTGGTCGCCGGCGCCAGCGTGTTCCCGCATGATCTGCGCGATGCCGCCGACAACCTGCACCTGCGCGGCTGGCTGTGGTGGAAACGGGCGATGATCCCGGGCATCCTGCCGTATTACGTCACCGGCGCTATGACCGCGGCCGGCGGCTGCTGGAACGCCAGCATCGTGTCGGAATGGGTCACCTGGGGCCAGACTCATCTGCAGGCGCATGGCCTTGGCGCCTACATTCAGCAGGCCACCACCGATGGCGACTACCCCCGCCTGGTGCTCGGCGTGGGCGTCATGTCGCTGTTCGTGGTGACTTTCAACCGCGTGCTGTGGCGGCCCTTGTATCGTAGCGCCGAGCGACTCGCCGGCGTGGAAGAGTAAGCGGAACCCACCGGAGGCAGCGGATGAACGACGACATCAAGAACCCGGCAGCGCCGCCGACCGAAGCCGTGCTGGAAGTGCGCGGCGTGCGGCGCGCCTTCAAGCGGCCGCACGGCGAGCCGCTGGTGGTGCTGGAGTCGGTCAACCTGAACCTGCACAAGGGCGAGATCATCGGCCTGCTCGGCCGCTCCGGCTCCGGCAAGTCGACCCTGCTGCGCATCGTCGCCGGGCTGATCCGCGCTTCCGAGGGCGAGGTGATCTACCGCGGCCAGCCTCTGCACGGCGCGGCAGAAGGCATCTCCATGGTGTTCCAGTCGTTCGCCCTGTTCCCCTGGCTGACGGTGCTGCAGAACGTGGAAGCGGGATTGGAAGCGCAGGGCGTTCCCGCCGACGAGATGCGCGAACTGGCGCTGCGCGCCATCGATCTGATCGGCCTGGACGGCTTCGCCAACGCCTACCCGCGCGAGCTGTCCGGCGGCATGCGCCAGCGCGTCGGTTTCGCCCGCGCCCTGGTGGTCAACCCCAGCATCCTGCTGATGGACGAGCCGTTCTCGGCGCTGGACGTGCTCACCGCGGAAACCCTGCGCACCGACTTCCTCGACCTGTGGATCGAAAACAAGCTGCCGATCCAGGCGGTGCTGCTGGTCACCCACAATATCGAGGAAGCGGTGTTCATGTGCGACCGCATCCTGGTGTTCTCCGCCAACCCGGGCCGGGTGGTGGCGGAGATCAAGGTGCCGTTCAAGCATCCGCGCAACCGCCTCGATCCGCGCTTCCGCCAGCTGGTGGACGACATCTATTCGCGCATGACGGTGCGCGCCGCCACCGGCAAGGCCACGGTGCTGTCCATCGGCGAGCGCCTGCCGGAAGTCTCCACCAACCTGATGGCCGGCCTGATCGAGACCCTGGCCTCGGAAACCTACAAGGGCCGCGCCGACATGCCCGCACTGGCCCAGGCGCTGGCGCTGGAAGTGGATGAGCTGTTCCCGCTGGCCGAGTCGCTGCAGATGCTCGGGTACGCCGAGCTGGAATCCGGCGATGTGCACCTGACGCCGCTGGGCCAGCAGTTCGCCCTGGCCGACACGCAGGTGCGCAAGATCGGCTTCGCCAAGCAGATGCTGACGCGCATCCCGCTGGCGGCGCACATCAAGAACGTGCTCGACGAGCGCCCCGGCCATCGCGCCCCGGCGGTGCGCTTCCTGTCCGAGCTGGAAGACTATCTCAGCGACAGCGCCGCGGAGCAGACCCTGAGCGCCGTCACCATGTGGGGCCGCTACGCCGAACTGTTCATTTACGACGACGCGGCCGAGGCCTTCAGCCTGGACATGCCGGAAGCCGAGACCACCTGAGCGGCGCATCCGGGGCGCTCGACCAGGCGATGAGCAACAAGCCGCTCGACGACGCGCAGATCATCAGCTCCTGGTCGAAGAATGTGTCGGCCTGGACCGACGCGGTGCGCCAGGGACAGATCGAGAGCCGCAAGCTGGTCACCGATCGCGCCATGATCGAGGCGGTGCTGGAGGCCGCACCGCGCACGGTGCTCGATATCGGCTGCGGCGAGGGCTGGCTGGTGCGCGCGCTGGCCGCTCACGGCATCCGCGCTATCGGCATCGACGCGATAGCCGATCTGGTGATGCAGGCCCGCGGCGCCGGCGGCGGCGAATTTCACATCGCCTCCTATGAGGACATCGCGGCGGGCAGGCTAGCCCTGCGCGTCGACCTGGCCGTATGCAACTTCGCCCTGCTCGGCAAGGAATCGGTCGAGGGTCTGCTGCACACCCTGCCCTCGCTGCTGCACCCCGGTGGACAGCTGATCGTGCAGACCCTGCATCCGCTGGTGGCTTGCGGCGATGCCGCTTACGCCGATGGTTGGCGCGAAGGATCGTGGAGCGGCTTCAGCACGGACTTCACCGATCCGCCGCCCTGGTATTTCAGAACCCTGGAAAGCTGGATCGGCCTGCTGCAAAGCCATGGCTTCCAGCTCCTGCGGATGCGGGAGCCGCTGCACCCGGTCACACGCAGGCCGGCTTCGGTGATTTTCTGCGCCCGCGCGGCGGCCTGATACCGCCATCGGCGCGTGCTGGCACTCCGCCTAGCCCGCGGCGGCCGGACGGGGTTGAGTCTCGCCGCTGCCCTGCCGTGAACCCGCGCCTCCCGGCGGCAGCGGCCGCAGTTCCGAGTTCAGCTTGTCGCGGTCGAGCTCGCCTTCCCAGCGGGCGATGACGATGGCGGCGACACCGTTGCCGATGACGTTGGTGAGGGCACGGCCCTCGCTCATGAAGCGGTCGATGCCGAGAATCAGCGCCAGCCCGGCAACCGGCACCGAGGGCACCACCGCCAGGGTCGCCGCCAGCGTGATGAAGCCGGCGCCGGTAACGCCGGAGGCACCCTTGGAAGTCAGGATCGCCACCGCCAGCAGGCTCAGCTGCTGGCCCAGGCTGAGCTGGATATCGAGAGCCTGGGCGACGAACATCGCCGCCATGGTCAGGTAGATATTGGTGCCGTCGAGGTTGAAGGAATAGCCGCTGGGCACCACCAGGCCGACCACCGATCTGGAACAGCCCAGGCGCTCCAGCTTCTGCATCAGCGGCACCAGCGCCGATTCCGACGACGAGGTGCCGAGCACCAGCAGCAGCTCCTCGCGCAGGTAGCGCACGAAGCGCAGGATGTTGAAGCCGATGAGCCGGGCCACCGTGCCCAGCACCAGCAGCACGAACAGCGCGCAGGCCAGGTAGAAAGCGCCCATCAGCTTGAGCATGGGGCCGAGGCTGGCGATGCCGTACTTGCCGATGGTGAAGGCCATGGCGCCGCCGGCGCCCAGCGGCGCCAGCCGCATCACCAGGCCGACCATGCCGAAGAACACCTTGGAGGCGGACTCGAACAGCGTCAGCACCGGCGCGCCGGCCGCGCCCAGGCGCGACAGGGCGATGCCGAACAGCACCGCCACCAGCAGCACCTGCAGCAGATCGCCGCTGCCGGCGAAGGCGTCGGTGAACGAGTGCGGGATGATGTGCAGCACGAAGTCGAGCACGCCCTGGCTCTGCGCCTGTTTGGCGTAGGCGGAGACCGCCGTGGCATCGAGCGTGGCGGGATCGACGTTGAAGCCGCTGCCGGGCTTGAGCACATTGACCACCAGCAGACCGATGGCCAGGGCAAAGGTGGAGATCAGCTCGAAATACAGCAGGCTCTTGGCACCCACGCGCCCCACCTTCTTCACATCGGAGGCGCCGGCGATGCCGAGCACCACGGTGAGGAAGATCACCGGCCCGATCAGCATCTTGATCAGGGCGATGAAGGCGTCGCCGGCCGGCTTGAGCGCCACGCCGGCCTGCGGCGCGAAGTGACCGATCGCGCCGCCGATCAGGATCGCGGCGATGACCCACAGGTACAGACGTCCAGCCTTCATCGTCTCCTCCATCAGCAGTGCGTTGCGCGGCCGCGAACGGCGCGGATGTTCATGATCCGCAGCGATGGTAGAAGCCCGGTGCGCCGCGACATATAGCCCGATGGTGTTATTGATCGCGGGCCGGCGCGGGAGCAATGTTCCCCAGCGCCGGAACCGCCCACTACAAGACGCGGCCGGCGCAAGGCACGACGAATGAAGAACGGATTGGGGGAGGACCAGGCACATGCCGCAGATGAAACGCCGACGACCGGCCGGATAAGGCGCCCGCAGCGCTAACCAGCCCGGATCGATCCGGGCTCTCGCACCTTCCGCCTGCGCTTGAAGGGATCGCCGATCGGTCCCCGGGGGATGGTGCGCGTGTCGACCAATATTGCGGCGCCCGCAATGCATGCGTGGCCAGCCGCACAAAAAAAGCTGGAGGAGAGAATCGATGATCGGGAACCATTGCAGAACCATGCTGGCGGCCGTGGCCGCCCTGATGATGCTGCCCCTGGCGGCGCCGGCGGACGAGATCGCCGACCTGCAGGCGCAGCTGAACAACCTCAACGCCCGGCTGGACCACTGGGCCAAGAACGCCAACGACGGCCTGAGCCTGTACGGCATCACCATCTACGGCACGGTCGACCTCGGCCTGTCCTACCAGAGCCACGGCAGTCCGTTCAGCGACGCGGCGGCCACCAACGTCAACAATTTCCTGATCAAGTCCAGCAATAATCCGAACCTGTCGCTGGCTTCCAACGGCATGAGCATCTCGACCATCGGCATCAAGGGACGCGAGTCCCTGGTCGAAGGCTGGTGGGGCATCTTCCAGGCGGACACCGGTTTCCTGCCCGCCTCCGGAACGCTGATCGACGGCCCCGGCTCCATCGCCCACAACAACGGCGTCGCCCTCGCCCAGCAGGGTTCGTACGGCGATTCGACCCGCGCCGGTCAGGCCTTCAACGGCCGCGTCAACTTCGGCATCGAGTCGGCGCGCTTCGGCACGCTCACCATCGGCCGCAACAGCACCACGCTCAACGACGCCATCCGCGACTACGATCCGCTGGGCAGCTCGCTGCAGTTTTCATACATGGGCTTCTTCGGCGCGACCGCCGGCGGCGGCGACACCGAGGACCGTCTGCTCGACGATACGATCAAGTACAACCTGACCTATGGCCACCTCCACGGCGGCGCCCTGTACCAGTTCGGAGGTCTCACCGCTGCAGCCGGACAGAAGGGCAATGCCTACCAGTTCGATCTCGGCGCCAGCTACGGCGGCCTGTCGGTCGACGCGGTGCTGGCGCGCAAGCGCGACGCCGTGCTGGTCTCCGCTCCCCTGACCACGGCGCAGGTGGCGGCTCTGACCACGCCGGGCTCACCGGAGTTCGGCCTGTCGGCGGACACCACCGTGCCGGCCACCGTCTCGGACAACGCCAGCTACACCATCGCGGCACGCTATGACTTGGGCAGGCCCAAGCTCTACTTCGGCTACGAGCACATCCGCTACGACAATCCGTCCACGCCGCTGGCGGTGGGAACGGAGATCATCGGCGGCTACCGCATCATCCCCAATAACAGCGCCTTCCCCGATCCCAAGGTGTTCCAGATCGTGTGGGGCGGCGCGCAGTTCGCGCTGACCTCGTCGATCGATCTGCTCGGCGGCTACTACCGCGCCATCCAGAGCAGCTACGCCGCCACGGCCTGCTCCGACACCAGCTCAGGCCAGTGCAGCGGCCATTACGATGCCGCCTCGCTGGTGCTGGACAAGCGATTCAACCACTACTTCGACCTCTACGGCGGCGTGCAGTGGTCCGAGGCCTTCGACGGCATGGCCAGCGGCTATCTGCACAGTTCCTCGTTCGATCCGATGATCGGCGGCCGCTTCACCTTCTGATCCGCTGCGCCGGGAGCCAGCCGGCGCAGGCCCATGCGGAGTGCTATGTTGCCGCTCTGTCCCGCATCGCCCCGCGTTCCTCCATGCGCTTGCGCCGAATCCGGCCGTTCACGCTGATCCTGATCGCCCTGCTCGGCGCGGGGATGATCCTGGTCATCTGGCTGGCGGGACATCAGGCGCGGGAGCACGCCCTGGACGAGGACAGCGCCCAGGCGGCGCAGCACCTGCGGCTGTCGGCCGATGCCCTGGAATCCTTCATCGAGCGCTACCGCATGCTGCCGGCGGTGCTGGCGCGGGACGCCGGGCTGCGCGCCGCCCTGGCCGGGCCGATCGACCCCGCCCGCCAGTCTCAGCTGAACCTCAAGCTGGAGGACGTCAACGGTGCCGCCACCTCGTCGACCCTGACCCTGCTCGACCGCAACGGCGAGGCGGTGGCGGCGAGCAACTGGCGACTGCCGACCACCAACGTCGAGCACAACTACGGCTTCCGTCCGTATTTCCGCCAGCTCGACAGCACCGACGACGGCCGCTTCTTCGGCGTCGGCGTCACCACCGGCACGCCGGGCTACTTCCTGTCGAAGGCGGTGCGCGACGATCGGCAGCGCCTGATCGGCGCCCTGGTGGTGAAGATCACACTGGACAACATCGAACGCGATTGGGGGCGCGGCCAGGATCTTGTACTGGTCAGCGACAGCCAGGGTGTGGTGTTCCTCGCCAGCCAGCAGGCCTGGCTTTATTATGAGCTGCAGCCGCTGGCCGCGGCGGAGCGTGCCGAGCTGTCCGCCACCCGGCAGTACCCGGAGCAAAGGCTCAGGCCCTTGCCGGTGAGTACGCTGCGCGCCCTGCCGCAAGGCGCCCGCCTGGCGCGGGTCAAGGGCCCCTCCGGCGAGGCCGCCTATCTCTGGCAATCCCTGCCGCTGCCAGCGGAAGGCTGGACCTTGCACCTGCTGCGCATTCCCCGCGCCGGCGCCCTTGCCGCCCGCAACGCCGGCTTCATCGCCGCCGGCGCCTGGCTGACCTTGGTGTTCCTGGCGCTGTTCCTGCAGCAGCGCGCCCGCGTCGCGCGGCTGCAGCAGCGCAGCCAAGCCGAGCTGGAGCAGCTGGTGCAGCAGCACACCGCGGCGCTGCGCACCGCCCAGGACGGCCTGGTGCAGGCGGCGCAGGACGCGACGCAGGGCTACGGCCAGAGCCTGGAACACCTGCCGCAGGGCGTCAGCGTGATCGACCAGCAACTGCGCCTGGTCGCCTGGAACCGGCGCTATGTCGAGCTGTTCAGGATGCCGCCGGAGCTGATGCGCGCCGGGCGCCCGATCGAGGACATCCTGCGCCACAACGCCCGCCGCGGCATGCTCGGCGCGGACGATCCCGAGGAAGCCGTGCAGCGCCGGCTGGAACACCTGCGCGCCGCCCGCCCCTACGTCTACGAACGGGAATGGCCGGACGGCACGGTGGTGGAGATCCGCGGCAATCCGCTGCCCGCCGGCGGCTTCGTCACCAGCTATGCCGACATCACCGCCTACCGCAACGCCGCCCGCGACCTGCGCACCCTGGCGTCGACGCTGGAACAGCGCGTGGCGCAGCGCACCTCCGAGCTGGAGGAGGCCAAGGGCGAGGCGGAACGCGCCAACCGCTCCAAGAGCCGTTTCGTCGCCGCCGCCGTGCACGACCTCAAGCAGCCGCTCAACGCCGCGCGCATGTTCGTCCACGCCTGCGGCGAGCGCCTGCGCGAGTCGCCACAGCAGGCCGATTGCGCCGCCCTGGCCGGCAACGCCGAAGATGCCCTCTCCGCCCAGGATGCGATCCTGTCGAGCCTGCTCGACATCTCGCGCCTGGAATCCGGCGCGATGGAGACCAAGGTGCGGAACCTGCGCCTCGGCCCGCTGCTCGAAGCCCTGGGCAGCGAGTTCGGCATCCTGGCGCAGGCCAAGGGGCTCAAGCTGTGCTGCGTCGGCACGCGCGCGGTGGTGCGCAGCGACGAGACCCTGCTGCGTCGCATCCTGCAGAACTTCCTCTCCAACGCCATCCGCTACACGCGCCAGGGCCGCATCCTGTTCGGCTGCCGCCGCGACGGCAGCAGCCTGCGCATCGAGGTGTGGGACACCGGCCCCGGCATTCCGCAGCAGCGGCACCAGGAAATCTTCGAGGAGTTCCGCCGCTTCGACGACGGCCACGCCGCGCCGGGCGACCACGGCGCCGGGCTGGGCCTGGCCATCGTCGACCGCAGCGCCAGGCTGCTCGGCCACCGCATCGGGCTGCGCTCGCAGCCGGGTCGCGGCAGCGTGTTCAGCATCACCTTGCCCTTGGGCGACGCGGCGAACGTCGCCGCCGTCCCGGCCGCCGCGCCGCTCCATGACGAAGCGCCCGCGCTGCACGGCTGCCGCATCTGGTGCGTGGACGACGATCCGCGCGTGCGCGAGGCGAGCAGAGCCCTGCTGCAGCGCTGGGGCTGCGAGGTGGTGCTGGTCGGCGGTGAGGCCGACGCGCTGCCGCTGGCGCAACCCGGCAAGGCCCCGGACATCGTGCTGCTCGACTACCGGCTGGGGGAGCGCACCGGCCCCGATCTCTACGCGCAGCTGTGCGCCAACTGGGGCGCGGCGCCGCCGGTAATCGTCATCTCGGCGGAGCACGACGCCGCGCTGCTGGAACTGGTGCGGAGCAAGGGCTGGTGCTTCCTGTCCAAGCCGGTGCGCCCGCCCGCGTTGCGGGCGCTGATCAAGCAGCTGCTAATCCGCAACGCTGCCTGAGGGCTCTGCGCTGTCGACCTGGCCGGACGGCGCCAGTCCCTTGACCAGCACGGCAAGCTGGGTGCGGCTGTTGCATTCGAGCTTGCGCAGGATCGCGGTAACGTGGACCTTGATGGTGTTCTCGGCGGCGCCCAGCTCGTAGGCGATCTGCTTGTTGAGCAGCCCGTCGGCCACGCACATCAGCACACGCAGCTGCTGCGGCGTGAGCTGCGCCAGCCTGGCGGCCAGGCGGGCGTCGGCATCGTCGCGCTCGGCATCGACCGCGGGAAAGCACTCACCGCCCTCCATCACCGCGCAAATCGCCGCCTGCATCTCCGGCAGCGGCGTGGACTTGGAGATGAAGCCGGCGGCGCCGAATTGCTGGGTGCGGCGGATGGTGCGCGGATGGTCGCTAGCCGAGACCACCAGCACCGGGATGGCGGGGCGTTCGCTGCGCAGGTAGACCAGCGAGGACAGGCCCATCGCCCCGGGCATGGTCAGGTCCAGCAGGATCAGGTCCAGCTCCGGGTTGGCAGCGACCGCCTCGACCAGCGAGGCGAAGCTGGAGGCTTCGACCACGGCGGCGCCGGGAGCCACGTCGTACAGGGCCAGGCGCAGGGCCGCGCGGAACAGCGGATGGTCGTCGGCGAGCAGTATCTTCAGGGCGTCCATGGAGTTGCACCCAAATCCCGCCTGAATGAAAACGGGGCCTGAAAAAGGCCCCGTAAGTCATTGATTCTGGTGGATGGTACAGGGATCGAACCTGTGGCCCCCGCCGTGTGAAGGCGATGCTCTACCGCTGAGCTAACCATCCGTTTGAGCCGCGCATTGTAGGCACCCGGGGACTCCAACGCAACGCTTTTGCATGCAGCCGCCGATTTTTTACGCGCGGTTTCTCCGGCTATATCGTCAACGCCAGGGTCTCGCGCCGCAGCAGCAAGCGCACGCAGATCGAGATCACCACGATATCGATGATGACGTGAAACACGGTGAAAGGGTTAGGCTGGAGCACGATGAAGCGATAGATGCCCAGGCTGCCGCCGATCAGCGGGAACAGCGCCGCACACCATAGCGCCGCGCGCTTGGGCCGCAGCAGATACAAGCCGATGGAGAAATACAGCAGGCCGAACACCGCTGCGGTGACCACGTGGGCGTGCGCCGAGTACACCGCGAGCTGCGCCACGTGGGTAACGCCGGACAGCAGCATCAGGGCCGCGGCGAGCTTGCGGGCGGGTGACAGCACAGGTTCCATCGGGGCCTCGATCTGGGCAGGTTCGGTACAGATTAGCGTCTTGCCGGGATGGCTGCTGGCAGCAATGCCGATCAGCACCTCTTCAGTCATTCCATCGGTCGAGCCGCAACGCACAGCGCCTTTTGCGCGATGAGCCGCCCGGACGGTTCCGGGGCCTACCGTCCATCTGCCGAAGATCACCGTCGAGGGGGTCCCAAAGCCACCCCTCCCACAGCTATTGCCGCTCATCCGCCTGGTCCTTTTGGGACCCCCCACTACTCATAGGATTGCCGCCGTGAGGGCAGGCATTCAATTCCGAGGCCCCCTTTAACTTCAACACCGTGGGGAGAATGTCGATGATCAGCAAACGTAAATTTTCCGCAATTTCGGCTAGCGCAGTGTTTGCCGCTTCCGCCGCAATTGGCCTGGCTTCTTTTTCGGCCCAGGCCAGCACCACCAAGACCGCCACCTTCCTGGTGTCGTTGAGCGTGCTGTCCGACTGCTCAATCAGCGCCAATCCGCTGTCGTTCGGCAGCGCCGGCAGCGCCCTGGCCACCACCGCCATCACCGGCCAAAACACCAGCCTCAGCGTCACCTGCACCACCGGCACCGGTTATTCGGTGAGTCTGGACAAGGGCACCGTGACCGGTTCGCTCGTCACCGCGCGCCTGCTGGGCGGCACCGGCAGCAACACTTCGACAGTGCAGTATCAGCTGTACAGCAACACCGGGCTCAGCACGATCTGGGGCGACTCCACCGGCGGTACCCCGGTGAGCGGCACAGGTACCGGCAGTGCGGTATCGATCCCCGTCTATGGCGTAGTGCCCGCCCAGCCGATCCCGGTGGTGGACACCTACACCTCCACCGAAACCGCAACGATCACGTTCTGATCGATCGCGAACCTGTTCCTGGTGAACAGGTATGCAGCACAGCCCTCACACCGCGGCAGGATTCCGGCCTTCGCCTGAAAGCCGGAATCACCGCAGAGCAGGGCCGTACCTCAGGGCACTCATGCGCAGTCTGCCTGACGCAAACCAGGGCTTTGGCTTTGCGCGTGTGGCCGGATTCAGACCTCACCGGGACGGCAGATCATCAATGAACGCCATCAACAGAAACATCCTGCGCACCGCCATCGTCGCCCTGTGCTCGGCACTGGGCCTGGCTTCGGTCAACGCCCGGGCCGGCAGCGCCACCACCACCATGCAGGTGCAGATCACGCTGGTGGCCAGCTGCGCGGTCACCGCCAATACCCTGAACTTCGGTTCCACCGTGGGCGTGCTGACCGCGGCCGTCGGCGGCAATACCACGCTCGGCGTGACCTGCTCCAACACCACGCCCTACAACATCGAGCTGGACGGCGGCACCGTCAGCGGCTCCACGGTCACCAGCCGCCTGATGGCGGGCACCGCCACCGGCAACACCGGCACCACTATCGGCTTCCAGCTCTATTCCAATGTGGGCCTGAGCACCGTTTGGGGCAATACGATCGGGACCAATACCGTAGCCAGCACCGGCACCGGCGCCGTTCAGACCTTCACCGTTTACGGCCAGGTGCCCGCGCAGACCTCACCCAAGCCGGATACCTACCAGACCACCATCAACGTTACGGTCGCATACTAAAGGCCATGTCCACTGTGCGCTGCCGGGATCGTTGAAATGAACAGGATTCCCCCAGGCATTGTGGCGATCTGTTCGGCCCTGGGGCTGGGTCCGTTGTCGCTTTCGGTGCTGGGGCAAAATCCCGCCCCGGCCGGAACGACCACCCGCACCGCTACTTTCATGGTATCGGTGATGGTGGACAACGATTGCCTGATCACCAGCAGCAACGGCCTGAATTTCGGCCACGTCGCGGGCCGCCTGGGCGCGAGCACCGGCGCCTGGTCCGCGCAAACAGAACAGGTCACGCATTTCAGCGTCAGCTGCTCGAAAAACACCCGCTACACGCTCTATCTGGACAAGGGCAGCGCGGTCAACTCAACCGTGAACATGCGCCTGATGGCCGGCAATACGCCCGGCAATGCGGATCAGCTGCAGTATCAGCTCTATCTCGATCCGGCCTATTCCACCATCTGGGGAGATGGCAGTTCCGGCAGCACCAGCAGCATGGGCGGCGTCGGCACCGGCGGTATCCAGGACTATACGGTTTACGGCCGTATACTGTCGCAGGACATGCCCAACGCCGATCTCTACAGTTCGATGATCACCGCTTCCCTGACCTTCTAACGGGAGACCGCATATGTTTGAATCACCGGGAAACGTCACAACGGCCGATCGCAGCCGCCCGATCCAGTCAGTTTTTTTGCGGCGCTTGCTGGCGCCTGTGACGATGGCATGCGGAGTACTTGCGCTGGCACAGCCGGCGCTCGCGGCATCCCTGCAGGTGTCACCGGTATCTCTGGTATTCCAGCCCGCGCAACCGGCACTGGGCATGACCCTGCGCAACACCGGCGATGCGCCCCTGACCGGTCAGGTGCGGGTTTTTGCCTGGAGCCAGGATGGCAAGGACGATACCCTGGTGCCGGTGCAGGCGCTGGTGGCCAGTCCACCGATGGTGGTGATTCCGCCGCAGGGCGAGCAGCTGGTGCGGGTGGTGCGTGTCGACCGCAAGCCGGCCGACCACGAACTGACCTACCGCCTGCTGATCGACGAGCTGCCGCCGCCGCAGGGCGCCACCGGATCGGATGAAACCACCGGCGGCGTCAACTTTCGCCTGCGCTATTCGATCCCCGTATTCGTGCCCATGCCCGGCGCGCCGGGGGCGCCGAAACTGAGCTGGACCCTGAAACAGCACGACGGCGCCTGGTATCTGGGCGCCAGCAACCAGGGCGCCACGCATGCGCAGTTAAGCGCCATCACCCTCAGCGCCGCCAACGGGCAAAGTTTCGAGGTATCGGCCGGCCTGCTCGGCTACGCCCTCGCCGGCAGCGGCCGCGAATGGCGCATGCCGGACAAGTTTCCCGCTGCGCTGGCGGTGGGCAATCTGAAAGTACAGGCGACCGTCAATTCCAGCCCCCTGCCCGCCGCCGCCGTAGCGGTCAGTGGCGGCCAGTAGGCGCAAGCCGAACGCTCGGATCAAGCCCTCATCGATCATCTGGAGCAGCCTGCCGCATGCGTTCCAGGGTGATGGATGCTGCAACCAGCCCGCCATGCGCCTACGCCTTCGTTCGCTTCGATTCGGGCATCAGCCGGCCACGCCGGCCTGGCTGCGGCCCGCCCCGGGAGTCGTGCGCGGCACTCACCTGAAGTGGGTGCTTGCAGTCGCCCTGGCGGTATTGCTGCAGCCGGCGAGCGCCGGCGGGCCGCCGCCGCAGTCAGCCCTCGACCTGGGAAAACCGGACTTGCCGACAGGGACTGCGCAGTCCGATACCTCCCTGAACGCCGTCGATAGCACGCCCCTGTACCTCGACGTCAGCATCAACGGCCAGCCCACGCAAACGGTCGCGCCGTTCTACCAGAAGGACGGACGCCTGTTCGCGGACCTGGAAGACCTGAATCAGCTCGGGCTCGAAACCAGGAATCTGCAGAACCTGCCCGGACTGAAAAGAATCCGCGTCAACCGGGTACAGTCCGGCGAAGCCAGGCTGATTGCACTGGATCAGGTTCCCGGCCTGCAGTACCGCTACGATTTCAGCAAGCAGGCCATCAATCTGATCGCCAGCGACCGGCTGGTGGCGCCGAACCAGATCGGGAGTGGACTCCGCCACGCCATACCGGCCGGGGCCGACACCGGCCTGGTGCTCAATTACGATGCGTTCCTGCAGGGCAGTCCGGACCGGGGCGTCGCCACCACCCTGAGCGTGTCCAACGAAGAGCGGCTGTTCAGCCGTCTGGGCATCATGGACAACACCGGCGTTGCCCGCGTCGGCGGCGGGCTCGATCCCTATACCCGGCTGGACAGCATCTGGCACTTCGACAACGCGCAGAAACTCACCACCGCGCAGGCCGGCGACGCCATCTCTTCCTCGCTCAGCTGGACGCGATCGGTGCGGCTCGGCGGCTTCCAGTTCCGCCGCAATTTTGCACTGCGGCCGGACCTGATCACCTTTCCGGTGCCGACGCTGTCGGGCAGCGCCGCGGTGCCCTCCTCGGTGGATCTGTACATCAATAACGTCCGCCAGTTCAGCAGCGACGTACCGAGCGGCCCGTTTGTCATCAACAATCCAGTGGCGCTCACCGGCGGCGGTGAAGCACGCCTGGTGGTGCGCGATGAACTCGGACGCGAAGTCAGCGAAACGCTGCCCATCTATGTCGACAACCGCATGGTCGCCAGCGGCCTCAGCAACTACTCGCTGGAGGGCGGCTTCCTGCGCCGCAACTATGGCGTCAGTTCCTTCGACTATGGGCAGACCCCCACCGTCAGCGGCTCCTGGCGCTACGGCCTGTCCAACGCCCTCACCATCGAAAGCCATGACGAGGCCACCGCCGGACTTTACAACGCGGGAGCCGGCGGCCTGGTACAGCTGGGACAGCTGGGGGTGATCAATGCCGCTGTCGCCGGCAGCACCGGCGGCAATGGTGGTGGTGCCGCCGGCGGCAACGGCTACCAGGCCGCCCTGGGTTACCAGCTGATCCAGCCGCGTTTCAGTTTCGTCGCGCAGACCACGCGCAACTTCAGCCAGTACCTGGACCTGGCATCCGTCGGCGGCACGCCGCCACCGCGCATTTTCGACCAGGTGAATCTGTCGATGCCGATCCTGCGCAGCCAGAGCATCGGCCTGAGCTACATCCATAGCCAGAACAGCCCCCAACCGGTGCAGGCAGGCACCGCCATACCGGGTACTGCAACCAACGGCATCACACGCCTCGGCTCGATTACCTATACCGCGCAGGTGCTGCGCTGGTGCAGCATCTTCGGCAACGCCTACCAGGGTTTCGACTCCAGCCATTCGCATGGCTTCTGGATCGGCGTGTCAATCGATCTGGGGCACCGGGTGACCGGCTTCGTCAGCGGCGGCCGCAGCCAGGATCTGAACACCTACGGCGCCAGCCTGGTCAAGACCGCCGACTACAACGGCGGCCTGGAATGGGGCCTGCAGGACAACGAGGGCGGCAGCAACTACAGCCGGCTGGCGCGCGCCGGCTACCTGGGGCGTTACGGCGAGCTCGACGCCGCCGCGCAGGACAATGCGGGCCAGACCCTGCTGTCGCTGGAAGGCAACGGCGGCCTGGTGTTCATGGACGGGGTATTCGAACCGTCACGGCGCATCTACGACGGCTTCGCCCTGGTTTCCACCGACGGCATCGGCGGCATCCCGGTGCTCAATGAAAACCGCGTGATCGGCAATACCGACGGCAGCGGCCATCTGCTGATTCCCGATCTCAATTCCTATCAGCACAACCACCTGGAGATCGACAGCCTGGTGCTGCCGGCGGACGCCAATATCCCGATGAGCAAGATCGATGCGGTGCCGCGCAGCCAGGCCGGCGTGCTGGCGCACTTCGTGGTGCAACGCTATACCGCGGCGACGGTCAACCTGGTGGATGCCAGCGGCCGGCCCCTGCCGAGCGGAACCTTGCTGCATCACGCGGAATCCGGTCAGGACTTCGTGGTCGGCTACGATGGTCAGGCCTTCATCGAAAACCTGCAGGCACACAACCATCTGCAGGCGCAGAACGCCGATCCGCATCAGACCGTGAACTGTTCGGCGGAATTCGACTACCAGCGGCCACGCGACAATAACAGCCTGCCCACCATCGGTCCGGTGACCTGCAAGGCCAATGGAGGCCATCAACGATGAACATTGCGATCCATCGGCAACACCTGCTGCGTCCGCTGGCGCTGCTGCTGATCGCCGCGGCAGCGCTGCTGCATCCGGGCAAGGCCCATGCGCAAAGCTGCTCCGCCACCGCCCCCAGCGTGCCCTTCGGCAGCGTCGATGTGGTGTCGGGAACCAACTATTCCGCCAGCGCCAACGTCACCATCACCTGCAACATGGGCCTGTTGTCGATCGGCACTATCAACTACTCGATCTGCGTCGGCGTGCCTGGCGCCAGCGGCACCACACCGCGCAGCATGAACAGCGCGGTCAATTACAACCTCTATGGGGACAGCGCCCACACCACCGTGTGGGGGACTTTCGGCACCACGCCGGGGCTGCCCGTGCCACCCAATCCGGTGAGTTTGACCACCGCCAGCCTGCTGCTGGGCGGATCGGCCAGCACCACCGTGCCGATCTACGGCTACCTGCAATCCAGCCAGAACAGCACCGTCGGCGCCGGCAGCTATTCACAGACGCTCACCGCCACCGTCAATTTCAACTACACCTACTCGCTGTTGGGCACGCCCGCCACGCCTACCAGTTGCGTATCCAACGGCGGCACCACCAGCGGCGGCACTTTTCCGCTGATCGCCAGCGCCACGGTCATCAACGACTGCATCGTCACCGCCACGCCGATCAATTTCGGCGGCAGCGTCGGCGTGCTCACCGGCGCCCTCACCGCCACCGGCACCATCACCGCCAAGTGCACCAACAGCGACAGCTACACCATCGCTCTCAACAAGGGCACCACCACCGGCGCCAGCCTCACCAACCGGCTGATGGCGGGCAGCGGCAGCGCCGTGGTGCAATACGAGTTGTTTACGCCGACCACCATCTCCAGCACGGGCGGCGCCGGCTGCAACTACGCCACCATCTGGGGAGATGCCACGACCGGCACCAGCACGGTCGGCGGCACCGGCACCGGCGTTGCACAAAGCTACACCGTCTGCGGCCAGGTCCAGGCGCAGACCACGCCGGCGCCCGGAACGTATACCGATACCATCCTGGTGACGGTGAGTTATTGAGGTTTCAGCTGCCGGCGACAGCGCCCTTGAGCGACACGATGCGCAGCGCCAGTTCCAGCGCCTGCTCGTAGTTGAGCCGCGGATCGACGGCGCTGCGGTAGGCGCGCTCCAAATCGGTTTCGTTCAGATCGCGCGCGCCGCCCAGGCATTCGGTGACGTCTTCGCCGGTCAGTTCCAGGTGCACGCCGCCGAGTTGCGAACCGCTGCCGGCGTGAATGGCGAAAGCTTGTTCGATCTCGCTCAGGATGTCGGAGAAGGCGCGGGTCTTGAGGCCGTTGCCCGCGGTCTGGGTGTTGCCGTGCATGGGGTCGCACAGCCATAGCACCTGGTGGCCCTTGGCGCGTACCGCATCGATCAGGCCCGGAAGGTGCTGCGCGATCTTGCCCGCGCCCATGCGGTGGATCAGAGTCAGCCGTCCAGGCTCGTTGTCCGGATTGAGCAGCTCGCACAGCTGCAGCACCCACTCGGTGCTCATCGAGGGGCTGACCTTGACGCCGATCGGATTGCGGATGCCGCGGCAGTATTCGACGTGGGCGCCGTCCACCGCGGCGGTGCGCATGCCGATCCAGGGGAAATGGGTCGACAGGTTGTACCAGCCCGGCTGGCGCGGCACGCGGCGCGTCTGTGCCGCCTCGGCGTTGAGCAGCAGAGCTTCATGCGAGGTGTAGAACTCGACGCGGTTGAAGTCGCTGATGGTCTGCCCGGCCAGGGTCTCGAAGAAACGCAGGGACTCGCCGATGGCTTCAACCCGCTCGCGGTATTCGTTGGCGTGCGGCACGTGCTGCACCCAGTCCAGATTCCAGTATTCCGGGTGATGCAGGTCGGCAAAGCCGCCGTCGATCAGGCCACGGGTGAAGTTCATGGTCATGGCCGAGCGCTTGTGGCCCTCGATCAGGCGCTGCGGATCGGCCGTGCGCGCGGCGGCGGTGAACTCCGGCAGATTGACCAGATCGCCGCGATAGCATGGCAGGGTGATGCCGTTCCTGGTCTCGGTATCGGCCGAGCGCGGCTTGGCGTACTGGCCGGCGAAACGACCGATGCGCACCACCCGCTTGCGCAGGCCATGCACCAGCACCAGGCTCATCTGCATCAGGACCTTGAGCCGGTTGGCGATGATGGTCGATTCGCAGTCGGCGAAGCTCTCGGCGCAATCGCCGCCCTGCAATACGAAGCGGCCACCGGCCTGGGCCTCGGCCAGTTCCGCCTTGAGTTTGTTCACCTCCCAGGAGGTGACCAGCGGCGGCAGGTGCGCCAGGTCGGCCAGGGCCTGTCGCAGCGCGCCGGCGTCGGGATAGGCCGGTTGCTGCACGGCCGGGCGGGACTGCCAGGAGTCGGGGGTCCAGCCTTGCGGAGCTTCAGGGGTCACGGCGGCACTTTTACGGCGATAATGGGGCAGGAATTATAGGCCCTACTCACCCAGATGAGCTTGAACCCCGCCCCACAGGGCCATGCCGAGGGTCCTTTCGGGATCGTCGGGGACGGTCGTGTGGCGACGCACTTCGCCCACTATTTCCGGCTTGCCGGCATCCCGTTCCGGCAGTGGTCGCGCCGCTCGCCCGCCGCAACCCTCGCCGATTGCCCGGTGATCCTGCTGCTCGTCTCCGACCCGGCGATCGAGGAACTGGCCAGCCGCCATCCCGGCCGCACACGGGTCCACTTCTCGGGCTCGTACACCAGTGCCACAGTCCACGGCATGCATCCGCTGATGAGTTTCGGGCGCGAACTTTACTCATTGCCGGACTACGAGCGCATCCCCTTTGTCGCCGAGGACCCCGCCCTGTTCCGGCGAATCTTCCCCCGCCTCGCCAACCCCTGCCACGGCATTCGTCCCGAGGACAAGGCCCGCTACCACGCGCTCTGTGCCATGGCCGGCAATTTCACCGGCTTTCTCTGGGCCAGGCTGTTCGAGGAATTTCCGGCCACACTGGGTATCCCGGCGGAAGCGGCCATCCCCTATCTCGAACAGGTCTGCCGCAACATCATCGCGGCGCCGACGCAGCCGGAACACTTCCTCACCGGCCCCATCGCCCGCAACGACACCACAACAGTGGAGAAGCATCTGGCAGCTCTCGCCGGAGATGACTACCGCGCAGTTTACGAAGCCTTCGCCCGCATCCATCTGTGCTGGGACAAACCCGCCCCATGAACGCCACGGCGGTGCGGCAGGTAACGGGCTTTCAAATGTGCTTTTATATCGCGTCCGCGCCGACGCAGCCCGCAATCATTCTCACCGGTCGGATCGTGCGCTGTGACATCGAAGCCGCTACGAAACATCGCCCATCATGACGGGCAATCCCTGCAGCCTGGGCCAATCGGCTTTCGCGCGCGTTGACTTGAACCGGGCTCAAGTGCAACTCTGATTTTGTATGGGGCTCAAGCCAACACCCAGGAAGGCGCTTTGATTTTTTCAACAACGAGTTCGATTTCATAGGCGCGTTCCGAATGGATCTCAGGGCCGAGGGTATAGTCGAATCCCCGGTCATTCTCCGCAGCGTGACGCACGCGGTAACTGTTGACGGCAAGCGCCTCTTCGAATGAGCGCAACAGGCTGGCCGGCGTGTACATCCGCTTGTGGTCTTCGTTGAAATGGGACGGGAGAAAGCGCCGCTTTTCATAAAGCGCCTGGCTGGGCACCATGCAGACGATGAAACCGCCGGTCTTCAGAACCCGATACCAGTCCTGAATGGCAGCATGATCGTAGAGGATGTGCTCGAGGCAATGACTGGAAAACACGGTATCGACCGTACCGTCGCCGAAAGGTAAACGCAAACCGTCGTAGCCCGGATAATCCAGATCTACGCCGATCGCATTCGGCAGCGCCGCCAGGCGCCCAGGGTTCTCGTATCCGGAGAATCCCACGTCGACCACCAGCGGGCCGCTGCAGTACCGATCGAAAAACCCGGACCGCAAGCGCTGCAGATATGAATACCCCGCTTCGCCGGGCGGTGAATAGTCTTCAGGAAAAACTCCGGTGGTCGGCCACCATGCCCCCCTGCCGTCCTTCGCCGGCTGCAAGTAACCGGCGGCGGCGAGGTCCGTCATCACGGCTTTGCGGGTGCGCTCGGAAAACTCCGGCGAGCTGGAGAAAATCGCGACGACATCTGCAACGGGCATACCCTTTTTGAGCTCGCCGAAATAAATATCGAGACCAACTGGATCGGGCTCGCGATTCAGGAACATGCGGTAGAGATCCGCGACAAAAGCACGGATTACCGCTTCATTAAATCCAGCAAGTGTCGCTTTTGCGGTTTCCACTGTCGTCTGCCTTTTTTACCGTCGTCTGCCTTTTCGACCCAGCCGGCTAACGTAAGCCAGCGCTTCCGACAACCACCCCTGCGGCCGGTGAATGGCGGATTTACCGATCGCCGGTGTTGCCGTCAGGTAATCCCATCCGCGGCCGAAGCCGGGGGCGGCCGGCCGTATTCGGAACCCAGGCGGGCACGCTCGATCCTCTCAAGCAGCCCGGTCGCAATCCTACGCACCTCATCGGCATTGGCATTTTGCTGCAGTTCGAGCCTCAGCAGCATGGTGCGGAGCCTGGTGATTTCCTCGTTGCCAAGGCTCATTTTCTCTTCAGCAGCTAGCAGGTTTTCGATCATGGACTGAATTCCGCTCTCAGCAGCCAGCATTCTGCGCTCGATATCCGTCAGCTGGTTACTTTGTGCATTTAGCGCCGGCATCATTTGCTGGATGCGTTCGGATTCCATTGCAACTCGCTCCGAATACGCGGCCAGCTCGGAACGCAAGGCCCGTACTTCGCCCTCGCCGGTTTGCAGCCTTCTTTCAGTCTCCGACAGCCTCTCGCCTTGACTGCCGAGCGCGAGCGCCAATTGCTGCTGCGCGCGCCCGGATTCGGCAAGAGCTCGTTCCGATTGGGCGCTCCATTCGGAACGCAAAGCTTGAATTTGCCCTTCGACAAGCTGCAGCCGCCGCGCACCCGCGCCGAACCATTTCGTCCAGCTAGTCTTCATGCTACCCGGCTCCAGGGTAATGCTGCGTGCGCGGCAATTGCGTTGGTTCCCGCCACCGCTGAACTTCTACCGCCCGGCAAGCTCTGTCCATGATTGCAAAAACGCTCCGCGCCACAACTTCCGGCGGAATCTCGCGAAGACAGGCCTTGTTGTAGGGACATGCTCCGCCGTGATCGAGGTGACAAGGTGAACAGCCGATCGAGCGCGAGACCAGTGCGACGTTGGGTCCCAGTGGCCGCCACTCGCGCCGCTGATGAGATCCTCCGAAGATACAGACAGTGGGCACGCCGAAAAAGCCGGAGAGATGCGCAACTCCGGAATTGTTGCCGATCACGCATGCGGCGAGACGCAGGCTTGCGGCGACCTCGGTCCAGGATCGGCGCCCGCAATCGTTGATCACGCGTGTGGCATCGAACGGACGGACGATTTCACAGGCCCGCTGCATCTGGGCTTTTGTGCCGATCACGGTAATCCGCCCGTCGTACCCGCCATCCAGAATCAGGCCGATCAATTCGGCGAAGTGAGCGGCGGGCCAATCACGAATATCGCTATTCGAGAAAGGGGAAACGACGATCTCCTTCATTGCGCCGCCTGCCACGGCATGAGCAGGCCGGTGCCGCTGGCACGCATCTCGATCAGATCGATCAGCAATGACAGGTATTCCGACTGATGCAAGACGCTGTTTGCACCTTCGCGAATCAGCCGTCCGCCGTAAAAACTGAACTCCGGAGTCGGAGCGCCGTCCACCGGCCAGACGCGGAATTCGAATTTGCTGCGCGAATTCTCAACCGTGAAGTGGAGCCGCAAAGGATCCTGCGCCGGTATCACCAGGGTGCTGACCACCTTTATGTCGAGTGCGATGTCGAGTAACAGCAAGCGGTCAGCGGAGGCTTTGGAGGAATCAAGTTCTATGAAAGGCTCGAAAATATAACGGCCGGCGCGAAGGCTCAGATAAGGCCCCCAAATGATCGCTCTCTCCGGCCAGGAATCCATTCTGGCGCACGCCACCCTGTAAGTGCAGCGCTCGGCATTGGCATGCAACAAAAACATCTCGTGACCCAGCACATCGACGCGTGCGGTTTCCGGTTCATGTCGGGTCAAATCCACCGGCAGGAAAATATCGAGATAGGGAAATTGGGCCGCTGTGCCCATGCCTGCACGAACAGGAGCACGAATGCACTTCAGCAGAAAGCGGGTATCCCCGTCGTTGCGCAGATCAATGGCAAGATCGTATTCCTCTTTCATCAGCGCTTCGAAAAGCGCGGTCTTGCCGGGAAGGTCGACGCGTTCCTCACTTGAGTTCCGGGGAAAGACATCGAACGCCAGCACCTTGTCCGCGATGCCAAGATCCCTGGCCATATCCAGATTCCACGAACCCACGACCAGTGTGATTTCGGCATCCGCGAACACGGCGCGAGCCCGCTCAAGAGCGGGGATGCCCATGATGAAGTCGCCGAGATGATCGAGCTTGAGAATGGCGATTCGGCGCCGCGGTACCCGCGATACAACTTCGACGCGGGTATGGCCACGCTCGAAAGCAAAATCCGGCGCGCTCACTTTGGCTTCGCCGGGCTCGGTCAAATCCCACTGCGGGCGCGGGATTTTTTCGAGAACGAGCACTATGTCGTGCCCTCCTACGGGAGCCTTGCTCCAAGGCAGATCGTAATCGTAGCCCTCGTCCTGATCGCCGAGCAGGCGAATCCGGTAACTGTTCGGAACCAGCGCTTCCTCCACTTCCTCGAGCAGCGAGCGCGGCGTATAGAGCCGGCGCTGAAGCGAGTTCCAGCGCGAAGGCAGCGTCAGCTTTCGTTCGAAAAGAAACGCGTGCGGTACTGAAATGATCAGATGCCCGTTAACGCGAAGCGCGCGAAACCAACGCTGCAGGGTGCCGCGGTAATCGGTGATATTTTGCAATTGATTGCCGGCATATACGGTCCCGAAGCTTTCTTCCGGCAAGCCCTCGGCCTCGCCGGTCAAGGCGCCGATATCGCAGATGGGCGTGCCTTGGAAAAACACGGCGAGCGGGCCTTGGATGAGACGGTCGATGGCCTCCACGTTCACACCGTTCAGCGTGTCGCCTGCAATGGCATCGGATCCGGTCAAGGTGGTCCCTGAGTGATTATTAATAAGTAAGATTGTTACCCCACTCTAACAAACGGACTTTTCCAGTCAGACCAAGTTCCGTCAAGACCCCAAATGGTGAAGTTTTTACACTGCCTGGCGGTCGGTGACCTTGTTGCGGGCGCGCATCGCGTTGGAGTAGCCGCCCCGATAAGATGCTCCCCAACCAATACACACTCAGAACCTTGTGCCGAAATCGATGCCGGACCGCGCTCTCCCGAGCGCCCTGTTATCGCCGGCGTTCTGCAGTATTCCACATTTATTTTTATTTTTCAAAGAGTTAAATGAATCCCCCCGAACTCGAGCGAGCTGATCCCAAGGCTGATTTTTCTCAGCATACGCCGCTGATGCAGCAATATCTCACCATCAAGGCGCAGCACCCGGATACGCTGGTGCTGTTCCGCATGGGCGACTTCTACGAGCTGTTCTATGAGGACGCGCGCAAGGCCGCGCGCCTGCTCAACATCACCCTGACCAAGCGCGGCGAATCGGCCGGCGCGCCGGTGGTGATGGCCGGGGTGCCGCACCACGCGGCGGAGCAATACCTGGCGCGGCTGATCAAGCTGGGCGAGTCGGTGGTGATCGCCGAGCAGGTGGGCGAAGTCGGCTTGGACAAGGGACCGGTGCGGCGCGAAGTGGTGCGCATCGTTACGCCCGGCACCGCCACCGACGAATCCCTGCTTGACCCGCGGGTGCAAAACCTGTTGGCCGCGGCCTGCCATTCCAATGGCCACTACGGCTTGGCCTGGATGGAGCTGTCTTCAGGGCGTTTCGCGGTGCTGGAAACGGAACGCATGGGCGACTGGCAGGCCGAGCTGCACCGCCTGCGGCCAAGCGAGTTGCTGACACCGGAAGAGGCCGTGCTGGACCTGGGCGGACTCAAGGGCCGCGCGCGGCCGATGTGGCATTTCGATCCCGCCTCGGCGCGGCGCCTGCTCACCGAGCAGTTCGGCACGCGCGACCTGCGCGGCTTCGGCGCCGACGAGCTCGGCGCCGCCCTCGGCGCGGCCGGAGCGCTGCTGCAATACGTGCAGGAGACACAGAAAGCACGGTTGACCCACCTCACCGGCCTGCGCGTCGAAGCGGTGGAAGATGCCCTGATCCTCGACCCGGCGACACGCCGCAACCTGGAAATCGAGCACTCGCTGTCGGACGCGCATGACATCACCCTGGCCGGCGTGCTGGACCGCTGCGTCAGCGCCATGGGCAGCCGCCAGCTGCGGCGCTGGCTGCTGCGGCCGCTGCGCGACCGCGTCCGGGTCGGCGCCCGGCACGATGCGGTGGCGGCGCTGCTCGACGGCGGCGGCTACCGCGGCCTGCGCGAAGCCCTGCGCAGCGTCGCCGACATGGAGCGCATCCTGGCTCGCGTGGCCCTGCGCTCGGCCCGCCCGCGCGACCTCAGCGGCCTGTCGCTGAGCCTGGCCGGGTTGCCGGCGGTGAAGGCGGCGCTCGCCGCGGCCGAGGCGCCGCTGCTGCGCGAACTGCTGCTGCAGCTGGGCGATCACACCGAGCTGTCGGCGCATCTGGGCCGGGCGCTGGCCGATGAGCCGCCGCTCACGGTCAAGGACGGCGGTGTATTCCGCCGCGGCTTCGATGCGCTGCTGGATGAATTGCGCGGCCTGTCCGAAAACGCCGACAGCTATCTGGTCGAGCTGGAGCAGCGCGAACGCGCCCGCAGCGGCATCGACGCGCTCAAGCTTGGCTACAACCGCGTGCATGGCTACTACATCGAGATCGGCAAGAGCCACATCGCCAAGATTCCGCTGGACTACACCCGACGCCAGACCCTGACCAATGCCGAGCGCTACATCACCGAAGAGCTGAAGCGCTTCGAGGAAAAAGTGCTGAGCGCGCGCGACCGTGCCCTGGCCCGCGAGAAGCAGCTGCATGAAGAGCTGCTCGACCTGCTCACGGTGCAGCTGCGGCCGCTGCAGGAAGCGGCCGCGGCACTGGCCGAGTTGGACGCCCTGGCCTGCTTCGCCGAGCGCGCCGAGGCGCTGCGCTGGAGCCGGCCGCAACTGGATGAGACCCCGGGCATGGAAATCCGCGCCGGGCGCCACCCGGTGGTGGAACAGACCCTGACCACCCCGTTCGTGCCCAACGATCTGGAACTGAATCCGGGGCGGCGCCTGCTGGTGATCACCGGCCCCAACATGGGCGGCAAATCCACCTATATGCGGCAGACCGCGCTGATCGTGCTGCTGGCCCATGCCGGCAGTTTCGTGCCGGCGGAGGCGGCGCGCATCGGCCCGGTGGACCGCATCTTCACCCGCATCGGCGCCGCCGACGACCTGGCCCGCGCGCAATCGACCTTCATGGTCGAGATGAGCGAAACCGCCAACATCCTCCACAACGCCACCGCACAGAGCGTGGTGCTGATGGACGAGATCGGCCGCGGCACCTCCACCTACGACGGCCTGGCGCTGGCGCGGGCCTGCGCCGAGCATCTGGCGTCGCGGGTCGGCGCCTGGACCCTGTTCGCCACCCACTACTTCGAACTGACCGCCCTGGCCGGCGAGATGGCGGGCATCGCCAACGTGCATCTGGACGCGGCCGAATACAGCAACGCCGGCGGCGAGCAGCTGGTGTTCCTGCACCAGGTGCGGCCCGGCCCAGCCAACCGCAGCTATGGCTTGCAGGTGGCGGCGCTGGCGGGCGTTCCGGCGGCGGTCACGGCGCGCGCGCGCGCGGTGCTGGCCGAGCTGGAACGCGGCGCCACGGCGGCCGCCGCGCCGGCGGCGGCTACCACACCGACGGCCGCTCCGGCGCAGTCGGAACTGGCGCTGTTCACCCCCGCGCCCGCGCCGGTGCTGGCCCTGCTGGAGCGGCTCGATCCGGACGCCCTGTCGCCGCGCGAAGCGCTGGATTTCCTCTATCTGCTGAAAAAGACCCACGACGGCTGATCCGAGCAGACACCCCCCATTACGGGGTTGGTGGCAGTTTGGAACAGTGCTTACCGTGTCCCCGTGCAAAAGTGCTGGTGCTCAAACAGGGGGATGCCGTGAACAAGCTGCTGATGCTCGGAGTCACTGCCGCTATGGTTCTGCCGTTGGCCGCCGCGGCCACCGAGCACCGCAAGCCAGGTTTGTGGCAGATCACGCTGCAAACGAATTTCACCAAGGGCGGCCCGCAGATTCCGCCGGACCAGCTGGCGAAGATGCAGCAGCTCGGCATCAAGATGCCGGGCATGGGCGGCCCGAGCATCATTCAATCGTGCCTGTCGCCTGAAGAGGCGGCCAAGGACGACCATCCGGACAGCGGCCGCGGCGATTGCCAGCTGCAAAACGAGAGCTGGTCGGGCAATTCCTTTTCGGCGGACCTGATCTGCCATGGTCGTGAGGGCGACATGCACGGACATGAGCAGTTCACCAGCAGCGGCAACACCAGCTATACCGGCACCGCGCACATCGAAGGCAACAACCCGCACCTGGGCGGCGACTTTGCCATGGACAACCAGATCAGCGGCCAGTGGCAGGGCGCCGACTGCGGCTCGGTGAAGCCCTACACTTCCAAGCCCTCCGCTCCTAAGAACTAGGCCTGCAAAAAAACTAAGGCGGCGGGATCCATCGATCCCGCCGCCTTTTTTCTGCGAACCCTCCAGCGGATGCGGACTAGGGCCGCTGCTGCTCCGCAGGTACAAACTGCTCCAGCACCGCCTTCTGCAACAGGTTCGGCGGCAACAGGCCCTGCGCGATGACGAAGTCGTGGAAGCGCTGCTTGTTGAACTTCGTCCCCAGCGTCAGCTCGGCACGCTGCCGCGTTTCCATCATGGCCTGGTAACCGACGAAGTAGGAGGTGGCCTGGCCTGGCGCGCGGAAGGTATAGCGGTCGGTCTCTTCCTTCGCCAGCCCTTCGGACAGCACCACCTCGTCCATCAGGAACTGCTTCACCTGCTGCGGCGTGATCATGCCCAGGTTGACCATCGGATCGAGAAAGGCGCGGGCCGCGCGCATCAGCCGGTTCTGCAAGCCGACGAGCTGGCCGTCCAGCGGGAAATACGGCTTCATCTCCGCTTCCGAATACAGCGCCCAACCTTCGACGTTAACGCTGTTGAAAGCGAACACCGCGCGGGCGATGGATACACCGTGGTCCATCATGGCCGAGAACTGCAGCTCATGGCCCGGCCGCGCCTCGTGCGCGGTGAGGGTCCAGGCGGCGGCGTCATAGGTGAAATCGTCGGTTTTCAGGTCCTTCTCGCCGGCCTTGCCGAGCGTCTTCAGAGGCAGCACGAACTCGCCGTATTCACCGGTGTTGCCGATCAGCCGCGGCGGGCTCATGTGCGGCGCCGGAATCTGCGCCGTCTCCGCCTCGGTCGCCAGGCGGATCACCGCGTGGCGCTCCGGCACGGTGATCTCGTGCTCGCGGCGCAGGATGTCCTCGATGGCGGCCAGGCGCTTCTGGTAGAACGGCAGGATGGCCGGGCCGGTGATCTGGGTCTTCTTCAGCTCGCGGATCACGTCGCGGTAATCGGTGGACTTGAAGCCCTTCTGCTTCGCCACCAGCGGCGCCAGGGTACGCATCTCGTTGCGGATCTCGGCGAAGGACAGCAGCGCCCGCCGGATCAGCTCGTCGGGCGGCACGGTGTTGCCGAACTGCTTCAGGTTGTCGGCATAGATCGCCGGCGGCAGGCGGTTGTCGGCGCGGCAGCGCGGCAGGATTTCCTTGCGCACCCAGTCGTCGTAGTCCTGGATCTGCGTGGTCAGGGTCGCCAGCGGCTGCTCGTAGCCGGTCAAACCGCTGCCCTTGAACAGCTGGCCAAGACCAGCCACCAGGCGCGACGCGTCGGACAGGTCCTGCTCCACCTGGTCCTTGAACGGGCCGGTGAGATCCTTGACGCCGAAGCGCTCCACGGTGCGCGCTTTCGCCAGGTCGGCCAGCGAAGTCGAGCCCGGCTCCAGGCCGGCGTAGAGGCGCAGGCGTACCAGGGCGGCGGCCTGGCGTTGCTTGGGAACGCGCGGATCGAGCAGGCCATGGACGCCCTCGAACGCGATGGCGGCCGCGGAGAAGTACGGCAGCATCAGGTCGTTCTGCAGCTTGTTGCTGTCGAACTGCTGCTGCGCCGCGGTGATCATGATCTGCAGATCCTGCTTCAGCGACGGATCGGTCGCCTGCGGCAGCTGGGCGTTGAGCCCGTCGATGACCTTTTGCAGGGCAGCCTGGTTGCGCTCGTAGACCTGCGGCTGCAGATCGATGACCTTGTCGTCGTAACCGTCGACGCCGAGCTGCCCCGCCTGCTCGGGATTGAACTGGGCTATGGTATCGAGCAGGGGCTGCGCCGCCTTGTTGCTATCCTGCACCCAGGCCGGCACAGCTGGCGCGGGGGCGGCGGAGGTGGAGACGGATACGGCGGCGGCACAGGCCGCGATCGCGCCGGCGCAGACTCCGGTCAGGACTCGCGGCAGCGCTCCGGAAGAACTCCGGATCACACTCGGCTTCGGCATCGTCGACTCCCCTTATAAAGAATTAAATACTTGGATGCTGCGGACAAGGTTCCGGGTTTACATCCCGGCCTGTCTTAACACGAGTTTCACCACCAGCCACAAGATCAATACGAACAGCGCCGTCAGGACGAGACCCACGGCGATGAATTTCAGCGCACTGCCGTGCTGGAAATCGCGTTGACGGTGACGCCCGCTCTGCACCCCGAAAAACGAGGACAGCACGCTGCCAACAGTTTGCAGCAGGGTGAGCTTGTCGGGATCGGGCTGCGGCGGTTCGACACCCTGATTCATGAGCGACCTCAGTAATCGGCCAGCAGCCTGCGTGAAATCTCCAGGTCCGCCGCCGCCTTGTTATGCATTTCGGTGGCCAGCATCTGCTCCAGTTTGCCCCCGATCAGGGGCACCGGACAATTCAGCGTCCATTGCAGCACGTTGACACAGCCGCCCTTCTCCACCTCCACCCGCATCGCGGCGCTCATGCGGATCGGCGCATTGCGGATCTCGATGCTGAGGCGGCCGCTGGCCGTTTCCAGGTCCCAGACATCCTCCTGCGTCAACTGCACCGAATCGCCGATGAACTTCTTGGCGAAGCCCGGCACATCCGCATCCGGCTTGCGGCTGTAGCTGCACTTGATGCGGAAGCGCTTGCCGTCCAGCTCGTGCTCTAGAACCTTGATGTCCCAGCCACCGCTGGCGGCGTATTTGCGCTCGAAGTAGGCGCGATCGCTGAACATGCGCAGCACTTTTTCCCTGGGCTGATCGAAACTCTGGCGTTCTTCGTATTGGGTGCTCATGTGCAAATGGGGATAGAGGATAAGTAAATAAAAAGCCGCCGGGTTTGCACCCGGCGGCTTGAGGCAGTTTGCAACGACCGCTGCGTGTTACTTGGTGGTGAGCTTCTGCACCGAAGCGGCGGTGAAGTAGTCATCCGGCCAGCTGACGGTCAGGTCCACCGGCTTGTCTTCGTTGAAGGCCGCAGTGATGAAGTAACGGCCGGAGAAGAAGTCGTAGATGATTTCCGGCACGGTGGAGGCGGCCTGGATGTTCGGAGCGGTGATCAGGTGACCTTCCTGGAACTTGTACAGCTGGTCCTTGTTGTCATAGTCGTCCACCGCCTCGATGTTCCACGCATCCTCGTCGACGTAGAAGCGGCGCGTCTTGAAGGTGTGGTTGGTGCCCGGCTTGAGGGTCGCCTCGACCACCCAGTAGCGATGCAGCTCGTAGCGCGGCAGGTCCTGGTTGAGGTGATGCGGACGGATGATGTCCTTGTACTTGACGGTGTTGCCGGCGATCTTGTCGGAGTTGTACGGCAGGTAGAACTCCTTCTTGCCGACCAGCTTCCAGTTGTAGCGATCAAGGGCGCCGTTGAACATGTCGACCTGGTCGTAGAACTGATTGCCGTCGGTGCCTTCGTACGGGTTGTCGTACTGCACCGTGGGCGCGCGACGGATGCGCTTCAGGCCCGGGCTGTAGAGCCAGGCGGCGCGGCCGTTGTCGCCGGTGCCGGACTTCTCGTGCACCAGGATGAAGGTGCCGGCCAGGCGCGGCGGCGACAGGGTCTGCGACAGGTACTTGAGGAACTCGCCCTGGCCGATCTTCATCGGCACCGGATTCTTGTCGTTGGCGTAGGAGAACTTGACCTGTTCCAGGATCTTGGTCTGCTGGAAGTCGCCGCTGGGCTGCACGATGAACTGGTTGTTGTAGCGCTGGGCGGCGTCACCGCGCCATTTCAGGCGGTGGTTCCAGATCACTTCCGCGCCGGTCTTGGGCTGCGGGAAGGGAAAACCCAGGGTGCAATTGTCCGGCTCGTCCGTACCCTGCAGCTTGCAGGTGGTGGCGTTGGCGGCGGTGGCCTTATAGATGAAGTCCGGGAACGCCACCGTGCGGTGCGACGGGTAGACGTTCATCTTGTAATCGGCGTAACGCTTGAGCAGCTCCTTGTGGCCTTCGGTGAGCTTGTCGGCGTACTTGGCGTAGTTGTCGTGGGTGATGGTGAACAGCGGCTTGTCGCCATCCAGCGTTTCGTCGTGCGGGAATTCGCCGGCGAGCGGACCGCTCTTCGGGCGGCCGCCGGTCCAGGCCGGAATGGTGCCGTCGGCATTGGCGCCCTTTTCGGCACCAACCGGAGTCAGGTCGGCAGCCGCGGCGTGCTGGGCAGACAGACCCAGTGCCAATGCGCCGAGAAATAGGAGTTGTTTCTTCATTGCTAATACTCTCCTCAACAGGGTGTTTGTAACCGTCCGGCAGCGTATGGTCGGATCATCCGCACCGATGCTACAGAAAAAGTCCACGGCCGCCAATAACAGGGCAACTTTGGCCGACGCTCGGCCAATCGCGCCAGATAAGGCGAATGCCAGGTTTGGAGTGTCATGTTCGGCCGAAGTTCGGCACAACTCGTCTCGTCATTTGCGCTCGGCGGCGGTACCGCGATCATCGGACCACCATCTCAGTTGGCAGCGACGCTCTCCAGATCCAGCCGCTGCAGCAGCCGGTCGCGCGCGCACAATTCCACATCCAGTGTCGCCAGCATGATGAATACGCCGGCCAGACGCCGATGCAGGAACACGATCTCGCGCGGCGGCACCCGGAAATGCACCGACAACGCATTGCGCGCTGCAACATTGGCGGCGCGCATCGGCAGATCGCTGGCGCCCCAGCGGTAATCCCCCTGCGCATTGCGCAATTGCGGCGGCGTGCGCGGATCGTTGGGGCCATTGAACGGTTCCACGATGAGCTGGCACATCTCCACAAAGGCCTTCAGCACCGGCTCCGGAAAGGTCCCTCCCATCAGCCCGATCTCGCCGGCGCCGTGGAGAATTTCCGCGCGATTGCCCATCAGAGCGCCGCGCACGATGCCGCGATAGGCATCGACGAAACGGCGCCCAAAGCGCCGGGTCGCACCGAAATCGAGCAGCACGATGCGATCCTCGGTTTCGCGCTCGCCGAGGCGGATGCGGTAGTTGCCGAAGTGGGGGTCGCTCTGCACCAGACCCCAGTCGAAGAATTCGGTCAGGAACAGGTCCAGAAAATTCAGGCCGAGACGGTTGCGGCGCGCCTGCGGCAGGGCCCGTATTTCGGCATCGCGTGCCGACACCCCGGACTCGTAGGTGGTGGTCAGCACCTGCCCGCTGGAATATTCGCCCAGCACGCGGGGCACGCCAAAGCGCGGGTCGTCCGCCAGGCGGCGCGCGAACTCCTCGGTGAAGCGCGCCTCGGCGTGGTAGTCCACCTCGCGGTACAGCATCTCGCGCACTTCGGCGAAGACCGGGGCCAGATCCAGGCCCTTGGGCGACAGGCGGGTCAGCAGCAGCAGACGCGACAGGGTCTTGATGTCGCTGTCGATGGCGTCGGCCACGCCCGGATACTGGATCTTCACCACCAGCTGCAGGCCGTCGGACTTGCGTACCGCCCGGTGCGCCTGTCCCAGGGACGCCGCGGCCAATGGTGACTCATCCACTTCCAGCTCGGCCAGGCGCTGCCGGCCGATGCTCTTTTCCAGCACCGGCGCCACCACCTTCCAGGCCACCGGCGCGGTGTCGTCCTGCAGGCCGGACAACACTTCCACCGCCTCTTCCGGCAGGAAATACTGCCCGTACAGGGACAGCATCTGCCCGGCTTTCATGACGCTGCCCTTGAGGCGCCCCAACTCGTCGGCCAGCACCCGCGCCTGCCGCTCGTAGAATTCGCGATCGGCCGAGCTGCGCGCCACCTCGCCACGGAAGATGTTGACCAGCGAATGCGCCACGATCTTGGTGCCCGCACCCAGACCCAGCTTGGTCAGCGCGAGGTTGCGCTCCAGCGGGCGGGTTTTGATCGAAGACATGGTAGGCTTTTTGCCGTTGCCTGAGTCCATAGTGTTTGTCTGTCTGATTTTCCGCGGGGGACCGATTGCCATGCCGGCGCTGGCCGATATTGTATTGACTGCGGAGCGCAAGGATGCGCTCGTCGCCGACTGCGTGCATCTGACCGAAAACCGCATCGCCGAGCGCGGCGGGCTGCGCGGCATCGCCCTGAAAACCAGCTTGTCCCTGCTCAAGGCTGCGCGTCCGGACATCTTGCCGCGCGCCATGCAGGCCCTGCTGCCGGATTTCGTGGTGGCGCTGGACCCGCTGTACCAGGACTACCTTGCCGCATCCGATCGCCCGGCCGATTTTGCCAGCTTCCTGCAAGACCGCTCCGACGCGGCGGTCGACGCCCTGCTGGGCGTCACCGATGCGCGCGCCGCCCGGGTGCACAATCCCGCGATCAAGTCGGTCTACGCCCGCCTGCGCGGGGGCGCGGAAAGCGAAGTCGGCGCCGCCCTGCCCGATTTCGCCAGCCTGCTGTCGAATTACCTGGCGCGCGCAACAACCTGATCGAGGCATCATCCTCCCAAGCGCGCCGCAACGCCATGATCCGGCGCGCAATGTTTGCCGAAAACCCGCGCATCGTGTCGCCATGGCGCTTGACACTCCGTCTTGATCCGGCAAGATGCGCACAATACCGGCCGGGAGCCGGCACGGCGGCTCGCGCAGCCGCCATGCGAATCACAAAATCGAGATGGAGGGCGGGGTCATGCTGTTGAATGGGCGGCTGAAGGGATTGCATCGTTGCGTCATCGTTCCGGCGCTCATCGCCGCCGGCCTGGCAACAATTTCAGGGCCGGCCGGCGCCGTCGATTTCAATATACCGGTACCCGGCAGCGACAACCCCATCCATGGCCAGCTGAACACCACCGCCACGGCCGGTGTCGGCTTCCGCACGCAGAGCCAGAGCGACAACCTGATCGGCAAGTCCGATCTCAACCCCAACGCCTGCGGCACCTCTCCCGGCTCGGCCGGCACCATCATCTACCAGAATTGCCAGGGCGTTTTCCGCACCCAGGGCTATGCCTCCCAGCGTCTGGAACAGGTGCCCGGTTCGTACTCGATGGCGCACGACGATGGTGACCTCAACTACAACAAGGGCAGCATTTTCCAGGCGCCCGCCAAGGTCACGCCCGACCTGACCCTGACCTGGGGCGACTTCGGCTTCTTCGGCCGCCTGCTGTACTTCTACGATTTCGTCAACAACGATTTCAACGAGCGCCACCCGGACATCATCACCCCGCAGAATGTGAATTCGGTCGGCCGCGTCGGCTCGCCGGTGCCCGGCCTGTCCATCCTCCAGCTGCCCGCTCCGCTGGCCGGCAACATCCCGCTGCTGTCGGAACGCCTTTACGGCGTCGGCGCCTACGAGCGCACCAAGCGCACCGATCCGGCGGTGCTGAAGCAGGTCGGCACCAATCTGCAATACCTCGACAGCTACGTCTACGGCAAGATCCCGATCCCCTTCACCACTGACAGGAAGCTGACCTTCAAGCTCGGCCGCCAGACCATCAACTGGGGCGAAAGCACCACCCTGGTGTTCAACAGCATCAACCAGGCGAACCCGATCAACGGCAACAATTTCTATCGCGTCGGCAACCAGCTGGAGGAGGATTTCACCCCCCTCAACCAGCTGTTCCTGAGCTTCGAGCCGTTCGACAGCGCCACCGTGGAAGGCTTCTACCAGCTGGAATGGAAGCCGCTGGAAGCGCCGGCGCCGGGCAGCTATTTCTCCTCCAACGACCTGGGCACCTACAACGCCGGGCATTTCGCCAACCTCAGCTTCGGCACCAGCGCCGACGATCCGAACAATATCGGCCATCCGCTGGACAGCCCGCTGGGCCTGATCACCTACACCACCACCTACGCCGGCCGCTCGGCCGACATGAACCCGCGCACCAGCGGCCAGTACGGCGTGAAGCTGGACTACTACGCCGACGGGCTCAACAACGGCACCGACATGGCGCTGTATTTCGAGCACTACCACTCGCGCCTGCCCTATGTCGGCTTCTTCGCCA
>Ga0302311_10000156_pt1 | contig 85810 bp, 82 predicted proteins | sample III_Palsa_N1_3_FD_200449 | JGI IMG/M metagenome (GOLD analysis project Ga0302311, IMG submission 200449) | Peat permafrost microbial communities from Stordalen Mire near Abisko, Sweden - III_Palsa_N1_3 | ecosystem: Environmental > Terrestrial > Soil > Palsa > Peat permafrost | place: Sweden...
TACGGCCCCATAGCCGCCGCCGGGCGATCTGAGACTACTGTGGATCGAAAGTCGGCGCGAAAATGACGCCAACGCTGGTCGATGAAGTATCGAACGAGACGTTTCCACACAGCCTCGGCCAAAAGCGGGTACCGGCGAAGGTCCGCTATAGGGTAGGCTGCCCAAGAGCTCGGCAGCAGCCGGGAACGGGTTCCAACGGAAGTGCGTCATCTATGCGATTCGATTTGAACTACTTCACGGGATTGGTTGCGGCGCTGCTCTTAACAGCCAGCGTTGCGAATGCCGGGAAACTCGCTCAGACGCCTCAAGTCGGCGACACCTACGAAATCACGTTGACAAGGCACTCTGTGCAGCATGGCAGCAACGGATCTTCGGGAAGCTCGAACGACAAGGACACGATCATTGAACAGGTGACCGGCGTGCGCGCGGACGGCCTAGAGTTGCAATATGACCTGCCCAAAAGTGCCACAGCGGACGAGAGAGCCAGGACTTGGCAATTTCCAGTACGTGTTTTCAAGCCATCTAGCGGACCAGCGCAGCTGCTTAACAGTCCCGAACTCGAGGCTAGGCTCGACGGCTGGCTAAAGGCTGCCAGTTTGCCCCGTACATCCTGCGGACACTGGATATTTACGTGGTCTGCGTTTCGCATCGAATGCGATCCGCAATCAGTCATCAAGACAGTTCAATCCTACGATCTGGGGTCCGCAGTTCTTCGCGATGGAGAGCCTTACCAGGATTCCGAAGCAAAGGGTCCTGCGAAGTTGACTCGAACGTCGGGCGGATCGGACAGTGAGACCTTTGCTGTTGAGATTCCCGTTGACGCCGACGTGGTTCGTCGCGCTCGTGCCGAATCGGACGTCGTTGTTGGGGAAATCATGCAGAAGCCAGTGTCGCTTGAAGCGGCGCTTCATCAACGTGCTGGCGAAGATGTCTCCGGCACCATCTCCGTCACAATTGAAACGGGCCCGGCTGGAAATGCGCGCCGCCGAACGAGGGTGACAAAGCTGGATACGAAAGGTTCAGATGGCCATTCTGAGACTCAAACCGTTACTGAGACGCTCGAGCGACGGCGCATTTCACGAAGCGAATGAATGGTCCAACGCATGTTTGACTGACTTGCGCATTCACATCGAGCGTGAGTCACGGCGCGATGCCGGATGATGACTCCGAGCTCGTGACGTGAAGCTTGTCACTCGCCAATTCGAACGTTGGCTTTCCGGCACCAAACGTGGTGTTTCGGACGTTGGCTAGGAGTGGGGTGTCGCAGCCCCCGGCGTCAGAATAGTTGTCGCCCCGATAGAAACGACAATCCGGGGGCGGCGATGAAGGACGTGAGTGGCAAGGTACGCACAGGCATTCAAGGATCGAGCGGTAGCGCGCATGCTGCCGCCGGAGAGCGCGTCGGCTGAAGAGGTTGGACGCGAGATCGGCGTGAGCGCCGATACGCTGGAGCGCTGGCGCAGCCAGGCGCTGGCCCAGCCGGCACGCGAGAAGGTGTGGACGGCGGCGGCGCGGTTCGATGCCGTGTTGACGACGGCTGCGATGGACGAGAACGCCAAGGGCGCGTGGTGCCGCGCGAACGGCGTGTACCTGAAGGATCTGAACGCGTGGCGCCAGAGCGCGACGCAGGCGCTGGCCTCGCCCGAAGAAGAACGCGCCAGCCCGAACCAGACCAAACAGGATCGGCGCCGGATCAAGGAGCTCGAGCGCGACTTGCGGCGCAAGAACGCGGCGCTTGCCGAGACGACGGCGCTGCTGGTGCTATCAAAAAAACTCGAGGCGATCTTCCAAAAGGGCGAGGACGAATGATCGGCCTCGAAGATCGCCAAGGCGTGGCCCGGGACATCCTCAAGGCGCATTCTGCGGGCGCGCGGCTGCAGCTCGCTTGCGAGACCGCGGGCATCGACGTGCGCACACTGCAACGCTGGAAAGCCGGCCACGGGCTCACCGCGGGCGACGGCCGGCCCGCAGCAGTGCGCCCGGTACCTGCACATGCCTTGAGCGCCCCGGAGCGTGCAGAGGTGCTGCGCGTGGCCAATGAGCCGCGCTTCGCCGACGTGCCGCCCGCGCGCATCGTGCCGATGCTGGCTGACGAGGGCGTGTACGTGGCCAGCGAGTCGACATTCGCGCGCGTGCTGCGCGCACACGGTCAGGCCGCGCATCGTGGCCGAGCAAAGGCGCCGAAGGCCACGCGCCCGCCAACCACGCATGTCGCAACGGCGCCGCGCCAGGTCTGGTGCTGGGACATGACCTACCTGCCGGCGACGGTGGTCGGGCGATGGTTCCATCTGTACCTGATCCTCGACCTCTACAGCCGCAAGATCGTGGGCTGGGAGGTGCACGACAGCGACGATTCGGCACACGCCGCGCACCTCGTTCGGCGCACGGCGCTGGCCGAAGGCATCGCGGCGCTGGCTAACAAGCCGGTGCTTCACGGCGACAACGGCGCCACGCTCAAGGCGACGACGGTACTGGCGATGCTGCACTGGCTGGGCGTCAAGCCCTCGTACTCGCGCCCTCGCGTGAGCGACGACAACGCCTTTGCGGAGTCGTTGTTCCGCACCGCCAAGTACCGGCCGGAATTCCCTGCCAAGGGCTTCGTCGATCTGGACGAGGCGCGGGCCTGGGCGACGCACTTCGTGCGCTGGTACAACGTCGAGCACCGCCACAGCGGCATCCGCTACGTCAGCCCGGCACAGCGTCATGCCGGCGACGATCACGCGATCCTGGCCGCGCGTGACGCGCTCTACGCGCAGGCGCGCGAGCGCAACCCCGCGCGCTGGTCGCGCGACACCCGCGATTGGATGCCCGTGGGCGCCGTCACGCTCAACCCCGAGCGCGATACCGCGGTCGCCATGGCACATCGCACCGAAGGAATAAAGCCGCTGGCTGCATGACAGAGGCGACAACTACCTTGACGCGCGCCGAAGGAGCAGTGGCACAGCCTCTTCAAACACGAGCGCGCGCCTTGTAGTCGGGCACGGCAATGCGTGGTACGTCAGGCCGTCGCGGCCTTGAGTGGCCGCTCTCGTCGAATGATTTCAGCGAAGTCTTCGCTTGGAGGCTTCTAACTTTCATCTCAGGGATATAGCCGACGAAGATAGGCGCGAATTGCTTTGTCCCGAGCCAACAGGCGGTCCGCATCTGACGTAAAGGCCTTGTCGTGATCCACCAGATGGAAAGCCACGCGGCGATCTCGCCTCAAGTAGCCCTTGACCTCGGTGAGCCGAAGCTCTGCGTGCCAGTCCCACTTGTATTGAAGCAGTACGACGTGCACCTCGTCGAACCGTTGAAACGGCAGACTTTGGAGAACGTGGATGCAGTCGTTCAGCTTTTCGCGCGCAGGACAGAACGCTGCGATCAGGTCGGTACTCTTGTATTTGCTGCCGGCTCGCCGGTAGCGCTCCGCGACGTTGTGGATGAATGCAGCGTGGCCGACGTCATCGTTCGACCTGGACTCCACCAAGAACTCAGCGTTGATCAGCGGGTCTACGGGTCTGAATGATCTGTGGACGAACCGCTTCAGACCGAACAGATCCTTGATGTGACGGCTCTTGCCCCACGAGCCGAAGCCGGTGATCAGAATTGCTCGTTGTGGTTTGGATTTCGACATTGGATTTGGCAGTGATATCGACATCGGGAGCGTAACCTAGACCTGCACGAACGCTTGCGGCCAACCCGCTCTACGCGACTCTCTTGCAGCGGAAGCATGCGTCGAGGCTGCGACCGCGGACGACCGCGTCAGCGCTTCCGCGACACTGACACTGAACTGTCGCTCGTTCTGGCGAGAGGCGCTCGCCACGAGGAAGATGCCGAGTATGCCGGCGATGACGTCATGTTCATCGCGTCAATCAGCGGCCCTTTCATCTCGGACGGCTTGCGTCCTTGTGAACGAGCCCCCGTCTATTCAACCCTCGCATCCCTCAACGATGCCATGAGGTCGAGCTGCGGCCAGGTCAGGGTCTTTCTGAAATTCTTCCAACGCGCGTCGCTGGCGTAGAAGATCCCAGCATTGATCGAGCTGATGCGACAGTCCCCGAATTCGTTCGCTGCGGTCATCGAGCGCGGACGCCTCGCCGCGCAAGAGCCTCTCTTCGTCGATCAGCTCGGAAATTCGCTGCAATATCGTCCCATCGTTCATAGCTTGAAGACTCTTGGATTGGAGGTCAATGACAATGATCTTCGCCGCCGAAGCGCAAGCAATCTATCGTCGGGTGCAATTCAGAGAGGTCTTTTGATCAATGTACAGAACTACCTCCGTCGACTATTAGCCGACCAATCTGGAGCGCTGGCGGTTGCGTATTTCGTGGTTACCGAGCACCGCGGGTAGGTGCCGATTTGCCCTTCAGCATCAGGCAGTCGCGCTCGGTAGCAAGGACGAGCATGTCGCCGACCGGCTTGCGACCTACGAACGCCTCGGCAAGCTCGCGTCGCCTTGAGGCATCGAAGGCGTACGAACCACAACTCGCCCGGTAGGGCCGCACCCGAATTGCATGGCCGGGTGTCGCGATCCGGCTCGGGTCACCCGGCTTCGGCCAATCTGTTGGATCGCTTCGCAGCCCCGCGGCAGCAGGCCTATGCCCCGCAGCCGGCATTCGTCCGATCGGCCCCCATGGCCAAACACAGCGCGGGGAACGAATGGCGGCCTCCCCAACCTTTGATAGACCCACAAGTAGATCAGTAGAGCCAGTGCTTGCCGGTCATTCGACAGTTTTCAATCTAGCGGGAGGAAGTAACGTGATGGCACAGCGGACCGGCAACCAGATGTCTCGGGGAAAAAGCAATTGCAGGTGATCAAAGTGAGATCGAGATGAGATCGTTTTTCGGCGCACCAAACGCCAAGATCGGCGCAATGACCTCGCACTTCATGGCGATCGCGTCGCTGTCATTCGCGGTTGTTTCCCCCGTAGGGGCAGTCACGCAGTCCCAGCCATCTGTCGCCCAGGATCTTCCGCCGGGATGGGCGTACCCGGTCAGCGCGCCCGATTCCAGCGGCGGTGCGGTAGGAGACAAGGCCGTCCTTCACGTTCCGGGAAGTACCGCAGGGTTTACCAAAGCGCAAACGACCGACCGATTCGCGCCGCCGGACTGGCATCCCCAGGAACATCCAGCGATGCCCGCGGTTGTCTCCAAGGGACGCCAACCGGCGCTCTACGCGTGCGCGTACTGCCATCTCCCGACCGGTGCGGGACGTTCGGAGAACGCCAGCCTGGCTGGGCTTCCGGCCGGCTATATCGAAGAGCAGATGGCCGACATGAAGGCCGGTCTGCGCCTGAGTGCGGTACCGACGATGACCGCGGCGATGAACGCGGAGGCCGTCGCGGCCAGCGACACGGAGGTCAGGGAAGCCGCGGCGTACTTTGCGGGCTTGCGCCCAAGGAGCGGCTGGATTCGGGTCGTCGAGTCGGACACGGTTCCTCACACGGAAGTCATTCCGGTCAATGTGCTGGCGCCGACGCCTGGCGGTGCTCTCGAGCCCATCGGGGCCCGCATCATCGAAGTGCCGGAGGACGTCGGTCTGGCCGTCCTTCGAGACTCCGACTCCGGCTACGTGGCCTACGTCCCCAAGGGCAGCATCGCCACGGGGCGCGATCTGGTCGTCACTGGCGGCAACGGCAAAACGATCGCTTGCGCGACCTGCCATGGCGTCGACTTGCGGGGCGTTGCCAATATCCCGCAGATTGCCAGCCGCTCGCCCACCTACATCTTCCGGCAGCTGTACGACTTCAAATCCGGCGCGCGACACGGTGCCACGGGCGCGTTGATGAAGGCGCCCGTAGCCGGCCTGAGCGACAGCGACATGATTTCGATCGCGGCGTATCTCGCATCGATCACGAGCGGGGCGGAAAACTGAACATGAACATCCTCAGGGTTCTCGCACTGGCATTGCTGGCGTTCGCGTCCCAATCGTCCTGGGGCAGCCTGGCGATCTCCTCGACGGCATTTGCGGATGGCGGCGCCGTCCCGAACCTATACGGCGGTACCGCCGGCGACTGCGGTGGCAAAGGAATTTCTCTTCCGGCCGCTTGGTCAGGCCTTCCCGACGGCAGCAAGTCCATGGCAGTCGTCCTCTTCGACATCGACGGAGCCAACGGCCTCGGCGTGTCGCACTGGCTCGCGTACAACATCGCAGCTCGGCGTGGCAGCTTGCGGCAGGGTGAAGCGCAAGCAGATTCGACGGGCATCACCCTTGGCCTAAACGCGTCGGGCGAAGCCCGCTATCGAGGAATGTGTCCCCCCGCCGGCGATGTCGCGCATCACTACATCCTGACGGTCATCGCGACCGATCTCGAACCCGGCGCCATCGCGGCGGGACTGGATCGCGCTGGGCAGTGGCAAGCGCTCAAGGGCCACGTGCTCGGGGCACAAAGTCTCGTGGGGCGCTACGCGCGCTAGCCAGCGGCAGACCCACGCGCACGCTGCTCGAGAAATCGAAGAGTTCGCCAGAAAGAGGAAATCGAATGGCATCCAAGGGTGATCGACCGGAGGACAGGTCTGCGTTGGCTGCAGTCGCGGGAAACGGGCTGCTGGATCGACGAGCGCTGCTGCGGCGCGGTCTTGGTGCGACCGGTGCCGCTGCCGGCGCCGTCCTTGCGCCACGGCCTGCGCTGGCCATACCGCTGCAGGATGCGCCCTGGAGTCTGCAAAACGGCGCCCCGACGCCGAGCTATCAGGTGCCATCGAAATATGCATCTTTCGTCGCACGCACCAATGCCAACCCGGACAACCTGCCAAAGGTGACGCAGGCGCGGACGCCGCATCAGCTGATGGATGGCATGATCACGCCGAACGGTCTGCATTTCACCATCGTCCACGCAGGCATTCCCGATATCGATCCAGCGACCCACAGGCTGGTGATCCACGGGTTGGTGAAGCGACCGCTCAGTTTCACGGTCGAAGACCTGCATCGCTACCCGATGGTCTCGCGCATCACGTTCATCGAGTGCGGCGGCAACAGCGCGCCCCTGTTTTCTCCGGAGCCGGTACAAGCTGATGTCCAGGCATTGCATGGCCTGGTGTCGTGCGCGGAATGGACCGGCGTCAAACTGTCGACGCTCCTGGAGGAGACTGGTGTCGACCCACGAGCGAAATGGTTCGTCGCCGAGGGGGCTGACGCCCCGCATCTAGATCGCAGCATTCCCCTGTCCAAGGCTTACGATGACGCAATCATCGCTCTGTACCAGAACGGGGAGCCGCTCATGCCCGGGAACGGCTTTCCGATGCGCCTGCTCTTGCCTGGCTACGAGGGCAACACGAACATCAAGTTCCTGCGACGCATCGAACTCACGGTCGAACCGACCATGAGCTACTACGAGTCCCAGGTGTACACGGAGCCCCTGCCGAATGGGAAGGCGTATCAGTTCTTCCTCGTCTCCGAGGTGAAGTCGTTCATCACCTGGCCTTCGTTCGGGCAGAAGCTGACAGGCCCCGGGCTCTACGAGATTTCCGGACTCGCCTATTCCGGCGACGGCGCCATATCGAAGGTGATGGTGTCCGCAGACGGCGGCAAGAGCTGGGGCAAGGCAGCCCTGCAGGATCCTGTCATGAGCAAGGCGTTCACGCGCTTTCGGATGCCGTGGCTGTGGGACGGCGGACCTGCCATCTTGCAAAGCCGGGCCTACGACGAGAAAGGGAACATGCAGCCCACGCGGGCGCAGTTCGTCAAGGCCCGCGGGGAGTTCGACAAGGTCCCAGACGTCAAGGCGTTTCAGAACCATCATTTCAATGCCATCGTGAGTTGGGCCGTCGACAGCAACGGAGGGGTGAAGCATGTCTACGCGTAGCGCAACCATCGGCACGGCGCTCCTGGCGTTCGCATGCGGTGCCGGCGCCGCCGACCATCAGGTCGTCGGACGGGGCCAGCCGGTGACGGAGAGCGACCTTAGGGCATGGAACATTTCGGTGTTCCCCAGCGGTGCCGGATTGCCCGCGGGCAGCGGCACGGCACAGCAGGGAGCGGGCATCTTCGCTTCGAAGTGCGCCGCCTGTCACGGCGACAAAGGTCAAGGAGGACTCGGCCCCGCGTTGATCACGGACATCCAGCGTCACGGCATCGACGAGAGTACGACCTCGATCGCAAACTATTGGCCGTATTCGACGACGCTGTTCGACTACGTTCGGCGCGCCATGCCCTGGCAGTCGCCACGCTCTCTCGGTGACGAGGAGGTGTACGCACTTGTCGCATTCATCCTCGCGCAAAACAAGTTGATCCCGGACGACGAGGTGGTTGACGCCCGATCGTTGCCCCGGGTGCGAATGCCGAATCGGGACGGCTTCATCATCCACGATCCGAAGTTGACACCACCTTTCGCCGCTCCCTAACGACGAGCGGCCCTAGTTTCACGCCAAATGAGCAGCGACGAAGGATCCTTCAGCATCCCGCCGTCGGTGCGCCCTGAACTGTCTTTTATGGAGAGACTTTTGAAACCTGATCGTCGAGCATTCATGGTCGGCGCTACGAGCGTCGTAGCGTCTCTTGGCGCAACGCGCCTCGCATCGGCTCAAGCCGTGGCTCTTGCCGAGTCCGATGCCGTTGCGCAGTCTCTCGGCTATCGAGAGGACGCGTCGAAAGTCGACGCCAGCAAGTTCACGAAGTACGCGCCAGGTCAGGGCTGTTCGAACTGCGTCTTCTATCAAGGGAAGGGTTCCGATCCATCTGGCCCCTGCCCGCTCTTCGGCGGAAAACTCGTCAAGGCGCAGGGTTGGTGCAATTCGTACACGCGCAAAAGCTGAACCCTCTGCGCCCACGACGTCAGGTGGCAGTGATTGGCAACTTGAGCATGTCCTTGGCGTACGCCAGCCCGATGCTGCAATTCACTGCCGGCTGAATCCCACGGCTGAGGGGCCGAGCTCGCTCACAACGACTGTCACGACGAACGACCTACTGGATGAAGGCCGAAGCGGGTTTGCTCCGCCTCCGATCCGCCAAGATCGAGCAGCTTTGAGAGGCCGCCCTCGGGCTCAGTTCCGCACACGGGGGTCAATCCGGCCGACGTTCAGGCGCCTTCACGTGGCGGCGTTCCCGAACTTATCGAGGCCAGAACATCGTATTGATGCCAGCGCAGGGAATCGCCTGGCGTCGCCGTAGTTCCAAGAGGCTTTCCGCCGGGTGTTCGGCCCGCTCGCAGCGGTCGCGGGAGTCGCTGCTGCTGGCGTCGCCTGATCGATCCCCGATTCGACCTTGCTGTTTCCACTCCAGTGATGGTCGCAAAGCCATGATTCGCGCTGGCGCTTTCGATGAGATACCAGACACTAAGGAGCCATACCCATGAAACGACTTGTTGCCGCTACGCTTTTGACAATGTTGGCAGTGTCCGCAACCGCCGCGGACGCCCCAATCACGCACGCAGACGTCGACCGCTGGGCGCATGCGTGGAACAGCCATGACATCGATCAGGTGATGGCCTTGTTCGCACCAAATGTCCAGATCGAACAGCCGGAGAATCCGAAGCCTCTCGACTACAGCGGCACACTCGCGTTCTTCAGCATGATCTTCCGCGCTTATCCGGATTTTCATGTTGACGTGCGACAGGCGGTGGTCGAAGGACTGACCGCAGTCTCGGTCGAGCAAGTGACCGGCACGTGGTCGGGGCCGTTTGTCGATCCGGCGACGGGGAAATCCACGCCCGCCAATGGGCGAGCCTTCGATCATCCGGGCGTGATGCTCATCCAGTACGCACCAGATCACAAGATCGCGCATGTCTCTATCTATTGGGATCAGTTGACGGTGGATCGTCAGTTGGGCATCACAGCGAAATAGGCGATATTGCCGACGACGACGAATCGCGTGCTGCATATGTCCCTGACCTGGCTTGCGAGATACGGCATTGTCATGCTGAGTCAAGGCATTGCCGCGTGCACCAGTCAAGCCGCCGCGGTCCGCCCGGCGATCGGCTTCTATCGATGCTGCAGGAAGACTGGTTGGTTCTGACACCTCCACCGCTCCAGACCGGGTCGGGTGACGCGTTCAAGCAAATATCGCCGACGAAAGCCGATCGCCGGATGCCAGCAATCAGCTGGCTTGAGCATATCCATGGTGCAGGCCAACCCGGTCACTGGATGACGGCCGAAACGGATTTTTTCTGCCTCAACTCTGCCGGGATCGAGCAGCATTGCGAGACCACTCTCGATGTACGCGTGACACCGAGATTTATCCGAGACAATACGTCCGCAGGGCATTTTGGGTCGCGGCCCATAAAGCTTTCTGTTCGTTGACGTCATTTGCTGGTGCAACCGGACTAAGTGGGGCTGCATCCTTGACCGAGAAGTATCCCGACGAGACGTTCTCAAATTTCGGGTCTGTGGCGAGTCCCACGATGATGCCGGCGCCCCGGTTCGGATCGCCGATGCGGAGGAACCTAAGCAGCCGTTCAAGCGAGTCGGCAAACGGTAGTTCCCGTCCGAGTCCAGTTGCGTTGAACCCTGGGTCAAGGCAATTGACTGCGACCCGCGCGGATGCCAGCCGGCGCGCAAGCTCCATCGAGAACATGATGTTCATCAACTTGGTCCTGCCATAGATTGCGGAGGAGCCGAGCCTGGTGAACGGTGCCGTATCGTAGAGGGCATCCTGAAGGTTGCCTTTCTTCGCATATCTGGATGCTTCGGACGCTACCGTCACGACCCTCGACCCGGGGGACGCCACGAGGCGCGGGCACAGCAAGTCCGTCAAGAGCCATGGGGCAAGATAGTTCACCGACATCATTTCGTGGAACCCATCCTCCGTGACGCGTTGCTGGAACGCGTGAATGCCCGCGTTGTTGATCAGCACATCGACGCGCTGAAAGTTTGCAGCGATGGCTTGGGCGGCGGCGGCGACCGCGTGCAGCCGGGTGAAATCGGCGAAAACGAATTCGATCACAGCTCCAGGAGCAGTCTGAAGGATCTGACTTCGCGTAGCCATCGCCTTGGCCTCGTCGCGCGCGGTGAGTACCAGCCGGTGCCCTTGCGCCGCGAGCGAAGCGGCGACGATCCGGCCGATGCCGTTGGTCGCTCCGGTCATGACGATGGTTTTCGATCCGGACATGGCTGCCTTCAATAATTTAATGAATAAAAGTCCACTACAATGTACTGGACTAGTTGACTTTTATCAACCAAATTGGCTCGTGCAATGATTCAACGCAAGAATGGCGAAGCAGTTGAAGGAAAGCCGAACAAATTGAGAGGGCGCCGGGCGCTGCTGCTCGATCTGGGGGCTGAGCTGAGCAAGCTGATGACGGCTGCACGTGTTGTCGCGCAGGACGCCGCCGACAACCTGCATCCCGGGATATCTGCCGGCGGCTTTCAAATCCTGCAATGGCTCCATGCGTTCGGGCCCACAAAGGCAAGTGCGATTGCCGAAGCATTGTCAATGGACAGGAGCGTCATCAGCCGACTGGCCAAGGAGCTTCGCGAGCTCGGGTTCATCGACACAGCTGCTGATCGTACGGATGGTCGAAGTGTTGTCTATCGTCTTGCGGAGCCAACACGCGATAGTGTCGGCAAGGCGATTGCGTACAAGGGCAATCTCTTCGAAAAGCGCGTCAGCCAATGGCCCGATGCCGATCTAGCGCAGCTCGCAGGGCTGCTGCGCCGTTTGAACGAACGAGACGCGTGAGGTCGCGGGAGCTACGCCTCTTCTGGCGTTTTCGGGAGTTCCGGCCAAGGCTTGAATGATGCTCGCCCGGTGGACGATCGGCACTTTGAGATGGAGCTATTCCACCATCACCTTGTCGACATAGCACCAGCGCCAGTCCTCGAACGGCTCGACGGACTCCATCACGGCGTGTCCCGTGGCGGCGAAGTGTTTCGTCGCGTGTCTGTTCTTGGAGTTGTCGCAGCAACCGACCTGTCCACAGTGCAAGCACATCCTCAGATGAACCCAGCCGTCGCCGGTCTTGACACATTCTTCGCAAAATGGCTGTTCGGGTCTGTCGGGCACATGTCGCGGCACATGGCTGCAGGTGTTGATACTCATTCCTGGACTTCCGGGATGCGACGTTGCTCAGCCAACTGTTGCAGGTATTGGTGAACCTGCGCAACCACCGCGGCGCCCTCGCCAATGCCGGCTCCAACGCGTTTGACGGAACCGGAACGCACGTCGCCGACGGCAAAGACACCGGGGATATTCGACTCGAGAGGGGCCCGGCCTTCGGCGCCCGTGACGACGAAGCCGGCAGGATCCAGCGACACACTGCGGTCGCTCAGCGCATCGGTCTCTGGCACGGCCCCAATGAAGAGAAAGAGGTTCCTCACGCTGGCGCTCGTCGTCTCCCCGGATACGACGTCTACCCAAGTCACCGCAGTCAAGCCGGTCGAGGAGTCTCCGTGAAGCACGCTGATCTCCTTGCGCGCCAGCACTTCGATATTCGAGGCCCCGGCGATCCGGTCGATGAGGTACTGCGACATCGTGGCTGACAAGCCCGCACCTCGAACCAGCATGGTGACTTTCGAGGCATGGCCGCTGAGATAGACGGCGGCCTGCCCGGCTGAGTTGCCACCGCCGACAAGCACGACATGCTCGTTCCGGCAGAGCTTGGCCTCGATGGGAGAAGCCCAGTACCACACGCCTCGACCTTCGAGCGCCGCGAGGTTCTCCGCGTCGGGCCTGCGGTAGCTGGCGCCGGTGGCAACGATCACGGCCTTGGAACGAATCACGCGCCCGTCTGCCAGACGGACGACCTTGGACCCGCCTGGAACAGGTGGAAGCTCCAATGCCAAGGACTCGACCTTCGCCGGGATGAGGAAGTGCACGCCGAACTTCTGTGCCTGGATGTACGCGCGTCCAGACAGCGCCTGGCCCGAGATTCCGGTCGGGAACCCCAGGTAGTTTTCAATGCGTGCGCTGGCGCCGGCCTGGCCCCCGTAGGAGCGATGGTCCATGACAACCACGTCCAGTCCTTCGCTGGCGGCGTAGACAGCGGCGGCCAGCCCGGCAGGTCCCGCACCGACGATGGCAAGATCGAATTCACGATCGATGGGGCCGCTTCCAATGAGTCCCAGGCAGGCCGCCAACTCCAGTTCGTCGGGGTCGATCAGCACGGAGCCGTTTGGGCAGATCGCCAGCAAGGAGGGACGACGGTCCTTGTACTGGTCCCAGATGACCTTCGCTTCTGGGTTGCTGGTCGGATCCATCACGCGATACGGCTGGCCATTGCGACGAAGATACGTCTGCAGGCGCACCACCTCGCCACGTCCTTCGGGCCCGATCAGCACAGCACCGGCTGCTCCGGTCTCGATCAGCGCGACGCGGCGCAAGATCAGCGCGCGCGTGAGACGCTCGCCCAGGTCTGCTTCGGCAATCAGCACCTGGCGAAGTTTCTCCGGTGAGACGACGAGTGCTTCGACGAATTCTTCAGCTCTGGCATCCACGAGCGCGGGCGCACCGGAGAGCTGGCCGACCTCACCCAGAAACTCTCCTGCACCTTGGCGAACAATCGGTACGACGTGTCCCAAGCCGTTGCGCTGACTGATGGTCACCGTACCGGAGATGAGCAAAAGCAGCCCCGGCCCCACCTCGCCCGCGCGAAACAAATAGTCGCCAGGGTTGTAGCTGGCAGGAACTCCGAAGCGAGCGACCCTGGCAATGTCGGACTCTCCGAGCGTCGGGAAGATCTGGTCTGCGCGATTGACCATGGAGGGAGTGATGTTGAGCTGATCCATATCTTCCTGGGTATCGCTGGAGATCGCGGGGCTGGTGGGGAAAGGATCTTGGCTTGAGTCGCAGCTAGGAAACTCTGATACCGATTCTTCGCGTCCGACTGGCCTCTGGCCCCTGTCGAAAGGCCTGCCCCAACTACGCCGTCGGCTCGGATTCAGACGGAGCTGTATCGCAGTCGAGTGGCAGGCCTTCCAAACATCGCATCGAGTTCGCCAACGCAGACCGCTCGCGCCCTCATAGGCAAAAGGGCGGTGCCATCGCAGACCATCTTGCCAGCCATCCATTGGCCAACTCGCTGATGTCACGGCGTTCGCACTCGCCTTCAATGGAAGCCCCATTTCATTCCTGAAGATCCTGCCATGACCATGTCGTCCCGCCCCGAATCCGATCCCGTTTCCCAGTCGTTCGGCAGCCTCGTCGATGTGCGTATCGGCCTGTCCGCGGAGGTGCGCCACGCGAGCGTTTCCGCCCTCAATCGCGTACTTGCCCACACGATGGCGTTGCGCGACCTGTACAAGAAGTCGCACTGGCAGACTGCCGGCCTCACCTTCCTCGAGCTGCACCAACTGTTCGACAAGCACTACGAGGAACAGGCTGCGCTCATGGACACTCTGGCTGAGCGCGTGCAGACGCTGGGCGGCGTGGCGCGCGCGTTGGCCGGCGATGTCGCTACCGAATCGCGGCTGGCGCGAGCACCCAGCGGCATCGAGACGCCGCACCACCAACTGGCTCGCTTGCTAGACGCCCACGAATTCGTTCTGGCCGAAGCGCGCCCGCTGGCACGCGAAGCGGCCGAGCGCGGCGACGACGGCACAAACGACTTGCTTGTCAGCCAGGTGATCCGCACTCACGAACTGCAAAGCTGGTTCGTGTGGCGGCATATCCCACGCGTCGTCGAACACGACAAACGTGCCTGATACTGCTGGACGGAAGGCGGGCGCAACTTCGACCCGCCTTGAGGGCGCCGGCGGAGAACCGCCGTGACAGCGAGTCGCTACGCTACCCTCGAGGCAATCAAAGCTCTCTGCATGTTGACAGGCACTCCACGACCGGAGGCACGCCTAAGCGCCAGCGTTCCGCGATAGGCCAGCCGAACGGGCACGCGGCGAAGCGAAGCGCGACGCCAGCCGCGCTGGGCCACATCTTCGTCAGCCGCGCGCTTGTGGCCTGCAGTGAATGGGCATCCAGCCTGCGCAACAGATCAGGCTGAGCGAGCATCATCTGAGTCGTCGTGCTTCGTCGGCAACGGCGCGCCCGGAATGTCGAGTCTCAGGCCGCGATACAGGTTTTGGTGTCGGAAGGCGATTTTGAAATCTGCGTGGACTCACCATGAGAGCTTGAACTCGATGCCGACGTAGTCGCTGTCGCGTCCGCCAACGCGCCGAATGACTTGCGAGACGTCATCGTGCACAACTTCGATCGCCGTCGTGATGAGTCTGTCCACACGGTAGTCAGCACGGGCCTGCCAGTATGTACCGGTGCGGCGTCCCGGCTCGCCGGCGGTGCCGGCCACGGGCACATTTGGCTGGACGTAGACCGCGTCGCCGGTGGTCTCGCGCCAGAGTAGCCCGGCACCGAAGGTCGTCACCAGGCCGGTAGCGGAATGCAGCGTCAGGGTAGGTTTGACCTGCACCAGGTTGGCGTAGCCCGTATAGCCCGCTAGCGAGAAATAGTAGCCGTTGGGGAACAAAGGGTTGAACGTGCCAAGCGCGCCGTCGCCGCGCCGGCTGTCTCCCGAGGCAGCGTCCAGTTGCAAACCGAGCCGCGGCTTGCCTGCCGTTTCCTCGAGCGTCCAGCCCGCGCCCGCGCCTCCCGCCCACGCGCGGATGGCCGTGGCGCCGACGCGGCCGGACTGCCCCATAGCTTCGAGATCCCAATCGACCGCGCCCGACTTGCCGGCGAATCGTGCGTCGAGCAGGTCGCGCCGCTCCAAGCCTGAGGCGTCGATGTAGCGGGCATTGGCTCGCTCGTAGACCGACCAGTAGGCCGAGAGCTCGTTGTCCCCCAGCACATGGCGTTCGACGCGCACGGTATGGAAGCGGAAGGCGGAATTCGAATGATCGTCGAAAGGTTTGCTATCGAGGTACTGCACTGGTTCGCTGACGAACGCAATGAAGCGCCAGTCCGCGGTCTCCCAGTCTGCCCAGACTGCATCGAAGGACTGGCGCACGTTCGGACCATCGCGCGATGAGACGAAACGCTGCAAGTCGAAAGCGAAGTCCTGGCGACCAACCCGGGCCTTGAGGGTACCTGCAGCAGTGTGCTGGACATATTCAGCGAACGCCAGGCGCAGATCCAGAGGGTTCTGGTCGACGGGCGTCACGGGATCCTTGGCCCAGGCGCGTGCGTCTTCGAGCTGGGTGAACAGACGCCAATGCGAATCAAGGTGCAAGTCGGCGTGGACCTGCAGGCGCTGCAGCAAGTAGGCCTCGCGCGGCGCGCCATTGACGCCGAAATTCACCGCATCATTTTGCTCATAGCGCTCACGCAGCGTCAGCCCGAGCGACAGCCATCCATCCGGCAGCAAGGGCGCCAGTGGATGGTACTTCCATCCGTCCCCTGGTTCGGTGCGCAGCGAGGGGTCGGCCAACGACGACCAATCTTCCTGCCACCGATTCATCGCGGGTATGGGGCGGACGGGGGATGCAGCCGTTTCCTGGCCGTGCACGACCGGGAGTGCGGCGAGCGCGCAGCAGCCGCTTAGAAGACGGGCATATCGCATGCGCCGCGGAATCATTTCACGTCGCTCACACGGGCCGCTGAATGAATCTCGGCGATGTAACCCCCAGGGAACTGCACGATTGCGGACATGCGTCCGTCGGCATTGAACGGGGGAACGAGTATCTTGACGCCGGCGGCTTGCGCCTTGCCCAACGTCTGCACGAGGTCAGCGACTTCGTAGCCCGTCGTCTCACGGCCATAGGGCCAGGGCAGATGCCCATCGCTGACGATCGCTACCGTCCTACCGAAGTCGGACTCGATGCGGATACGGCGATAGGCATCTCCAGCGCGTCCGATCTCCACACCTGGCGCGGCAGGCGTATCCGCAACGACACGGCCGTGGGCAAATGCGATGAAGTCGCTCACGAACGCCGCCGCGCGTTCTGGCGAGACGTAGACGCGATTCTCCGGGATCGTCTGAAACGGTGCGTACGAGGGCTTGGTCGCATGCCAGTACAGCTGCATGTTCGCGCCTCCGGGCCACTGGATGATGGCGTCGCGCCCGATCGGGTCGGGAAAGGGCTGCACGAGCACGTCGGCCCCGGCCTTGCGCGCGGCATCGATCGCCACGTCCAGGTCGGTGACAAGATAGCCGTTGCGCTCGGCGCCGAACGGGTAGGGCACGGGCGTTCGAAAGCCAAACAACGAGACCGTGCCCACCGGCGTCTGGATCAGCTGCGAGCTCGTGCTGCTGAACGTGGGCGTGACGGTGGCGATCACTTGGCGTGTGCTGCTCCCGCCAAAGGTGGCAACGAAGCTGCTTGCGAAGGCATCGACGTCCTCCGCCGCAACGTACACGTGAGTGGTGTCGTACTGCGGCGCGACGGCCACGGACGGCAGGGTCGGGGCGACGTCGCGCGCGACGGCAAGTGCCGCGGCAAGCGAGAGTGCGGCGACGATCAACGCGTGCCGCGCAGGCGGGTGAAGGCTGAAGGACATGGGTACCCCGTGGGCAGTTTTTGACAGGTCGCCGTTCGAGGCGACAGCTCACGACGCGACGGTCGTGTGGCCAGTATCGGAAGGCGACCGCCGCACGCCGACTGCCAGACGCCAGGGCCGCTCTCGGTCTTTGGAGATAGGCGGCGACCACCTGTCGGCTGGTACGGACTGCGACGGGAGCCACATTGCGACAGGCAGCAGATATGCTCAGGGCTTCAAGCTCGTGTCGCCCGCCCAAAGATCGCATGGACTCCAGATTCGCCTGCTCTCGCGTCCCCGCCAAGTCACTGCTGCGCATGGCATTCCTGATTGCGGCACTCGCGATTCGGGCGCTGCCCGCTGGGGCGGCCGAAACACAGCCAGGCTTCGAGGACTTCGATCACACGATGTTCACGGCGCGCCAGGGCGCGCCTGGCGGCGTGAACGCGCTCGCTCAGGATGCCGACGGTTTCCTGTGGCTGGGCACGTCGCAAGGGCTCTACCGCTTCGACGGAGTGCGATTTGTACGCTGGCGAGCTGCGTCAGGCCTTGCGTTGCCAGACACCGACATCCTGGCACTCCATGTCCGCCGCGACGGTGCAATCTGGGTCGGCACGCGCTTTGGCCACATCTATGCGATCAGCGCAAATGAGCGCACCGACTATGGCGAGGGCCAAGGCGTCCCGGCACACTCGGTGTTCAGCCTGGTAGAAGACGGCGCAGGTCAGATGTGGGCTGGCACGAGTACAGGCGTCTTCACGTTGCGCGATGGACACTGGCAGGAGGTACGCACACGTGACGGCGCCTCGCTGCACGTGATGGGCTACGCCGAGATGGCGACCGACCGCGATGGTAGGCTATGGGTCATCGGCACTGATTCTGGGGTGTTCTGCCTGCAACCGGGCGCTCACGCATTCGAGAAGCGCCGTGCGGCCAGCGAGCTCAGCGGCAGCCTGATGAAAGATCGCTCCGGCGCCGTCTGGATCGCAGACGATGCCGGGTTCGCCGAGGCTGACGACCCCGGCCGCGGTATCTCGGGCAGCGCACTCGCGCGCTTGGACTCCGATCGCGACGTCCGCCCAGTGTTGCGCTTCCTGGATGCCGAGGGCGTGCTCTGGGGGCACAGCAACGGCCGTCTGCTGCGCCTGCCGTGCGCCACCTGTGACGCGGGGCCGAGCGCTCTGCAACGCTGGCCGCGCGACCGCGAGCTGAGCGGCAGCGAGTTCCTGACCTGGATCGAGGACCGCGAAGGCAACATCTGGACCGGCACGAATGGCGGGCTGGATCGCTTCCACAGGAACAAGTTCGAGCGCGCAGTTGCTTCGGGCGGGATGCTCGCCGATGTTGCGCTCGCCACGAGGCCCGACGGCCTCATCGTGGGGACGCATGCCTCGGGCCTGTATCGACGCGACACTTCCGGCACATTTGTTCGCGAGCCTTTCGGCCGCCCCGACGACAATTTCATCACCAGCCTCTATGTCGCGCGCGACGGCACGCTGTGGGTGGGCGGTGATGGAGAACTCCACCGCAGCAGTCCACGCGGCTACGAGGCGGTGCCATTCCTGGGAGCGGAGACCAACTACGAAGTGCAGGCCATGGCCGAGGACGAGGCTGGCGGCCTATGGTTGTCGGCAGCGCTGAACGGGCTATACAGGTTCAAGGATGGGCGCTGGACGCGTAACGGCGGCCTCGCCAATCTGCCTTCCGGTCCGCCACTGGCGCTGCGATCTGCCGATGGGCTGGGCATGTGGATCGGATACCCGAACAGCGTGGTGGCCGTAGTGCGCGACGGCCAGGTACGGACGCTGGGTCCGGCCAACGGGCTCGCCGTCGGCAACGTCCTTTCGTTCTGGCCCGACGGGGCTCGCATGTGGGTCGCGGGCGCAGCGGGCGTTGCCCTGGTTGACGGCTCGCGTGTGCTGCCGTTCGCGGCCGGTACCTCAGACGCATTCACAGGGGTTTCGGGCCTGCTGCGCACGCCGGAAGGCGACCTTTGGCTCAACGGCGCTGAGGGCGTCTCGCGTATTCCGGCGGCGGAGATCGCAGCCTTCGTAGCGAACCCCGATCACCGGGTCACCGCAGAGACATTCGGCGTGCAGGCCGGCATAGAGGGAGCGCCCGAGAACCTGCGCCCCGTTCCGAGTGCGGCAGCTACGCCTGACGGCCGCCTATGGTTCGCGACAACGAGCGGTCTGTTCTCGATCGACCCGCGCAACATCCGGCGCAACGCCGTCCCGCCGCGGGTGCACCTGCTCGCCGTGCACTCGGGCGGACGTGAGTACCCGGCGGTCACGCGGATGGCACTTGCAGCTGGCACGCGTTCGCTGCAGATCGACTTCACCACAACCTGCTTCAGTGCGCCCGAACTCGTGCGCTTTCGCTACCGGCTCGATGGTGTCGACTCCGCTTGGCAAGACTCGCAAGGCCGCCGCCAGGCGGACTACACCAATCTGCCACCCGGTCAGTACCTCTTTCGCGTGACTGCAGCCAACGAGGACGGTATCTGGAGCCCGACCGAGGAGACGATGACGCTGGTCGTTCCGGCCGCGTTCTGGCAGACCAACTGGTTCAAGGTCGCCTGCGTGGCGATCACCATCGCCTTCGCTGCGGCGGTCTATCGGCTGCGTACACGCGCGCTGGCGCGCAGCGTGCGCTTGCGCCTCGAGGAACGACTTGACGAGCGCGAGCGTATCGCCCGCGAGTTGCACGACACGCTGCTGCAGGGCACCCAGGGCCTGGTGCTGGGCTTTCAAGTCGCGGCCGCCAAACTGCCGGGCAGCGATCCGCGGCGCGCCGAGATGGAATCCCTGCTCGATCGAGCGGACGAGGTCGTCGCCGAGGCACGCGACCGCGTGCACATGCTGCGCAGTCCAGACGAAGTCGGTGTCGATCTGCCTACGGCGCTCACGGCAGTCGCCGGTGATCTCGCGGCAGGCACAAGCACGCGTCTGGACATGCGCATTGACCCTGCCCTGCCTCCAGTGCACGAGAACGTTCGCTGCGAGCTTTTCTTCATTGGCCGGGAGGCGCTCATCAATGCGTTCCGACACGCCCGAAGCCGTACTGTCTCGCTCGAACTCTCCCGTGGCCCGCGGGAACTACGTCTGGCGGTGCGCGACGACGGCGAGGGAATTGCGCCCGCAACCTTGGCCGAGGGTCAAAGCGGCCACTTCGGTCTGCGGGGCATGCGCGAGCGCGCCAAAAACATCGGGGCCACACTTCACGTGCGAAGCGAAGCCGGGCGAGGTACGGAGATTGAGTTGCTGCTGCCCGCGGAACGTGCATTCACATCGCCATTTGGTGAATGGCCGTCAGGGAAGGCACGCTGACGCGTGCCTTCCCGTCAGCCGTCAAAGCACAGCATCCATCCCCAGAGAGGCATCACTGCCACGCGGCGCTATGTCGAAGGGCACGCGGCACCCAGCCCTCTTACAGAGTCCGCTGCGACTCCAATGCCCTACCACTATTTGTATATCCCCGTTCGTGGCCAAATCGCTAAAGTGCCTGCTCGTTCACAAACAGAATGGCCCACGCCCATGCGCACGGCACCGCTCGCATTCGCGCGGCGACTCGCGACACGCATTGGCCCCCTCGGCTTGGTCGCCTGCCTCGCACTGACGTCGGCTTTCGCTTCCGAGGATCCCCCTGCACTGAGCGAGCTGGAACATCGTGTCTTCACGCCGCGCGATGGCGCGCCTTCAGGTGTCGTTGCCCTCGCTCAGAGCTCGGACGGGTATTTGTGGATCGGCACCGCGACGGGCCTGTTCACCTACGACGGGGTCCGATTCCGGCCGTTCGGTCCGCCCCTGAGTGCAGCCCTGCCGGACGCGGACATCACCGCTCTGGAAGCTCCACGAACAGGCGGCATCTGGGTCGGCACGCGCTTCGGCAAGGTCTACTTCATCCGTGACGGGCAAGTGCGCCAATACGGTGTCGCGCAAGGACTGACTGGCGAGCACACGATCATGGGGCTCGCTGTGGACGGGAGCGGCACGGCCTGGGTCGGCACGACGTTTGGCGTAGCGCGTCTCGAAGGCGAGCACTGGGTCGCAGTGCCTGGTGTCGACGGTCGGCCAATCGAGCTCTCGGGAGTCGGCAGCCTCCTGGCCGACGGCGCTGGACAAGTGTGGGCCTGGACGGCCGAAGGCATATTGCGTCACCCCCCCGGCGGGTCTGCCTTCGTGTCTGGGCGACGGGTCACGGGCGTGTCGGGGTTGTTCGCCGATGAAGCCGGAGTCGCCTGGGCCGACTCCGTCGACGGCACCTGGGCACTCGACGGATCGGGCCAGGGCATACCTGCGACGACACGCGAACATCTGCTTCACAAGAGCGATCGCAATATCGCGATCGGCATGCTGGATCGGCATGGCGGTGCCTGGGGCGTGGCCTCTGGCCGCTACCTCCGCATTCCGCAGGCGTGGTTACGACATCCCGGCACTGCGGAGACCCCGACGGCCGAGATGCTTGCGCCCGGCGAACGGCAGAGCGAAACGAACAGCCAGTTCATCTCCTGGCTCGAGGACCGCGAGGGCAACGTCTGGACTGGCACAGATGGCGGGCTGGATCAGTTTCGCGCCACGAAGTTCCGCCACCTGATGACAGACGGTAGTTCGGCGGGCAACGGCGCGATCGCCCGTGGTCGCGACGGCACGCTGTGGATCATGAATGCTTCGGGTCTGAAGCATGTCCGCCACGAGACCGACGTCGAGCGCGTGCCCGCCGCATTGCTCGACAATCAGTTCTACACGCACCTGTCGATCGGACGCGACGGCAGCCTCTACGTAGGCTCGATCGCCAAGCTGATCCGTTGGCGCCCGGAAGGCAGCGAGCATGTCGAATTGCCCGACGCTCCGCCAAACATGGTCATGCAAGCCTGCGCGGAGGACGACCAAGGACACCTGTGGATATCGGCAACGCGCATCGGCGTGTTTCGGCGCGATGGCGGGCGCTGGGTGCACAAAGGAGGCTTCGACTTCCTGCCCGAGCGGCCTGCGATAAGCCTGACGGCGGACACGCCCGGCCGCGTCTGGCTCGGCTACCAGGACAACCAGCTCGCCCTGGTCGACCATCAGCACGCTCAGTTGTTCGGGGCGGCGCAAGGCCTCGCGGTTGGCAACGTGCTGGTCGTACTGCCAACCGAATCTGGCGCCTGGATCGGCGGTACACGCGGCGCAGCTTGGTTCGACGGGCAACGCTTCTACGCCCTGCAGCTCGATCGCAACGCGCCGCTGGCGGGTATCTCAGGCGCGGTGCTGTCCGGGCAAGGCGACCTCTGGCTGAACGGCGTAGGTGGCGTCACGCGCATTGCCGCCGATGAGCTTGCGCGTTTTCGCCACGACCCGACGCACCTCGCGGCCTCCGAAACGTTTGGCGCCGAATCCGGCATCGAGGGCGCTCCGCCCAATCTTCGCCCCGTGCCTACGGCCACGGCGACCGCCGACGGCCGCCTGTGGTTCGAGACGGTCAACGGTGTGTACTGGATAGCTCCCGCGCACATGGCACGCAACACCGTGGTGCCGCATGTCGAGGTGTTGGATGTCATCGCCGGCGACCGCCACTTCGGACCACGACCGGCGGCGCTGCCCGAACTGACGCAATCGCTGCGTTTCGACTTCACTGCTACCGACCTGACATTGCCCCAGCGCGTGCACTTTCGCTACCGTCTCCTGGGCGTTGACACCGACTGGCAGGAAGCAGAGGGGCGGCGCCAGGCGTTCTACACGAAGTTGTCACCCGGGCACTACGATTTCCGCGTCATCGCCGCCAACGAGGACGGCTTGTGGAACGAGTCCGGCGCGAGTGTGAGCATCACGATTCCACCTGCGTGGTGGCAGACGACTTGGTTTCGTGCTTTGAGCTGGCTTGCCGTACTCGTGCTCGGCTGGGCCCTCTATTCACTCCGAATGCGCGCGCTGGCCAAACGCGAGCGCACGCGCTTCGAGGATCGCTTGCGAGAGCGAGAGCGCATCGCCCGTGAACTGCACGACACGTTGTTGCAGGGAACACAGGGACTGGTATTGAACCTGCAGGTAGTCGCCGGCGAGATGCCGCAGGGAGATGCGCGACGCGACCGCCTCGAGTCGTTGCTCGACGAAGCCGACACTGTGTTGGCCCAGGCGCGCGACCGTGTGCACGACCTGCGCGACCTGCGGGCGGACGAGTCCGACCTCGTCGCCTCGCTGTCCGCGCTCGGCACGGACCTCGCCCACGGCACGAACATCCGCTTCTCGATTCGCGTCGGGACTGCCCTGCCTGCGCTCGAGCCCGACGTCGGAACGGAGGCATTCTTCATTGCCCGCGAGGCCCTCACCAACGCCTTCCGCCACGCCCGGGCACGCGCCATCGATGTGGAGATCGAGTGTGTCGGACGCACGCTGCGCGTGGCGGTAAACGACGATGGTCGCGGTATCGATCCCCAAGTGATCGCCGATGGCGGGCGCCCCGGTCACTGGGGAATGACCGGAATGCGCGAGCGCGCCGCAAGGATTCAAGCGCGACTGGACGTTCGCGGCAGGGCACACGATGGTACGCAGCTGCTCCTGGAGATCCCGCTGCGCGTCACACTTGCTCAGCGAGCCAAGGATTGCATCCTTCAAGTGCGTAGCCGCATGCTGTCGCTCTTCGAACGATGGCTGTTCCCGCGGGCTCCAAGCAAACCATGACCACACCCATCCGGCTCGTGATCGCCGACGACCACGCCGTCGTCCGCGCAGGCATCTCGGGTCTGATCGATGCCGAACCCGACATGGAGGTGGTGGCACAGGTTGAGGATGGTCGTGCCGCCGTCGAGGCCTTTCGCATCCACCGCCCCGATGTCACGCTGATGGACCTGCAGATGGCCGGCATGGATGCGATTGAGGCCATCTCGCAAATCCGCGCTCTCGCGCCCGAAGCTCGAATCATCGTCCTCACCAGCTATAGCGGCGACATGCAGGCCGTGCGTGCGCTGCGCGCCGGGGCCTGCGGCTACCTGCTCAAGACCACGATCCGCACCGACATGCTGCGGGCGATCCGCGCCGCGCACACCCGGCAGGACTTCATTCCCCCTATGCTCGCGGCCGTGCTCGGCGCGCCGGCGAACGAGCAGCCGCTGAGTGCGCGCGAGATCGAGGTGCTTCGCACTGTCGCCAACAACGGACGCACCAGGCGTGTGGCCATCGAAATCGGACTGTCGGAGGCTACCGTCAAGGCGCACATGAAGAACATCCTCACCAAGCTCAACGCGACGGACCGCGTGCACGCGGTGATGATTGCAGTGCACCGCGGCATCATCGAACTCGAGCCCTGAGCAGTCGTCATTGAAGACAGGGAGGATGAACTCGCACGCTCTGCGGCTCATTGTCCGTGGCCGAGGCCTCGATCGCAGTCGTGAGCTTGTGCGTGCAGACGACGAGCACGACCTTGGGAGCTCGTCGACGCCGATCAGTCCATCACAGACGGGCGCGGCAGTTGTGTTGCAAGGCGTATCGCCAAGGCGGCCGGTGGCGCGTTCGGCGGAGCTCAAGAACGTCTGGTTTGAAGGCGCCGTCAATCCCCGGCGTTGCCGGAGTCGGTGATCACCCGCAGCGCTCTACCTCTATTTGTGTACTGCGCGATGCATCGTCCAACCCTACGATCCTGATACACAAGAGCAAGCAATCTTCCCTTCGATCAGGAGAATCCCATGACAACCGACAACAACTGCATCCGCATTCTTGTCAAGCACTCGGAGCCAATCTTCGCGATGGGACTCGTCACGCTACTCAGCCGCATGCCCGACTTCGACGTAGTCGGCGACGACGCTAATTCTGTCCGAACCTGCGCCCTCGACGTCATCGTTTGCGACTACGACGCAAGCCATCAACGAGAGGATTGCGAGCGAGGCGAAGGTGTTCGGGTGGTGGTTGTCGCACGCAAGCCGCGTGGATTCGAGATACAAGAAGCTATCGCGCGCGGCGTTCTGGGTTACGTGGTCGCCAGTTGCAGACCGGGCGAGCTCGAGAGCGCCGTACGTGCGGCTTCCCGGGGGCGTCGATTTCTGTGCCAGGCGGCAGCCCAAGAGGTGGCCAACGGTCTGACGACGGAATCCCTCACATCGCGCGAGCGCGACGTCTTGCAGTTGCTCGCGCAGGGCCGCTGCAACAAGACGATCGCCAACCTCCTTGACATCGCGGTCGGCACTGTGAAGGCGCATGTATGCGCCATCCTGACCAAGCTCGAGGCCAGTTCGCGCACGGAAGCCGCCAGCATCGCGGTCGCGCGCGGTCTGCTGCCCGAGCCGACCCTCGACGACGCGCCTGCGACGCCGCGCCGCCATGCCCCGCTCGCCGCGCCGCGAGCCGAGCCCGCGGGCGATTTCGCGTTTGCCTGAACTCAGCGCCTGATGCGGGTCTGCATTTCGACCTATCTCGGCTTGATCTCCAGCGAGTGGGCGTACGGGCTCCCATCACCGAGCATGGTGCCGGGTCCGCATTCCGCGCACCACGCAATTTCACAAGGCCCAAGGAGCCCGACATGCCTCAAACCGCCACGCCCACGCCCGGCAAGAGCCTGCTCTCGCCGAGCGACCATGCCCTGATCATGATCGACTTCCAGTCGCAGATGGCCTTCGCGACCAAGTCGATCGATGCCGTCCTGCTGCGCAACAACGCAGCGCTCGTCGCGAGCGCTGCGGCCGGCTTCAAGGTGCCGACCGTCCTCACCACCGTCGCCGAAAAGAGCTTCTCCGGCCCGATGTTCGCCGAAGTCACCGAGCCGTTCGGCAACAAGAAGTTGTTGGACCGTACTTCGATGAACACGTGGGAAGACGCCGCCGTCATCCAGGAGGTCAACCGACTGGGCAAGTCGCGCCTCGTCTTCTGCGGCCTGTGGACCTCGGTGTGCATCGTCGGCCCCGCGCTGTCGGCGCTCGACCAAGGCTATGAGGCCTACGTGATTGCCGACGCCTGCGGCGATGTGTCGACCGAAGCCCATGATCGAGCTATGGACCGCATGGTTCAGGCGGGCGTGCGTCCGATGACGTCGGTGCAATACCTGCTGGAGCTGCAGCGCGACTGGGCGCGCACCGACACCTACGACCTCACGACGGGTATCGCCAAGAAATTCGGAGGCGGCTACGGCCTGGGCATCATCTACGCCAAGACCATGTTCGGAGCCCACGAGGGCTGACATGGACAGCGGCGGCGCCGGGCTCACGCGCCGCCGCGCTCGCCCTCAAAAAGGAACCCACATGAAACCGTACTTGGTGTCACTCGCAGTCGGCCTGCTGGTTGGCGTGATCTACGCGCTGTTCAACGTCCGCTCGCCAGCGCCGCCAGTGATCGCGCTGGTCGGGCTTCTCGGCATCCTGATCGGCGAGCAGCTTCCGCCGCTCGTCAAGACCGTGCTGTTCAAACCGGCGAACGTCTCCTGGCTGTCCCATCAGGTCGGGCCACACATGTTCGGTGAGTTGCCCAAGAGCACCCAACCCGGCATTGCCGAATCCGCCCACGAAAGCCGCGACCATGCCTGACACGATCATGCCCGCCGAGCTCGTCCTGCATCGTGGGCTTTTCCACACGCAAAACCGCGCCCAACCGACCGCCAGCGCGGTCGCTGTCCGGGATGGTCGTTTCGTTTTTGTCGGTGACGAGCGCGATGCGATGGCGCTCGTCGGACCAGCGACGAAGGTCATCGACCTGAAGGGACGGCGCGTGCTGCCCGGCCTGATCGACAACCACATGCACATCATCCGCGGTGGTCTCAACTTCAACATGGAACTGCGTTGGGACGGCGTCAAGAGCCTCGCTGACGCAATGGCCATGCTCAAGCGCCAGGTCGCCGTCACGCCGACGCCGCAATGGGTGCGTGTGGTGGGTGGCTTCACCGAGCACCAGTTCGCCGAGAAGCGCCTGCCAACGATCCAGGAGCTGAACGTCGTCGCACCCGACACGCCCGTGTTCATCCTGCACCTATACGACCGCGCGCTGCTCAATGCGGCGGCGCTGCGCGCCGTTGGCTACACCCGGGAGACGCCCGAGCCTCCCGGCGGCGAGATCGTGCGCGACGCAGCGGGCAACCCCACCGGCATGCTGTTGGCCAAGCCCAACGCGAGCATCCTCTATGCGACGCTCGCGCGCGGCCCCAAGCTCCCGCCCGAATACCAGTCCAACTCCACGCGCCTGTTCATGCGCGAGCTCAACCGCCTCGGCGTCACGGGCGCGATCGACGCCGGGGGTGGCTTCCAGAACTACCCGGAAGACTACGAGGTCATCGGGGAACTCGCCAAGGCAGGACAGCTCACGATCCGGCTCGCCTACAACTTGTTCACCCAGAAGCCGAAGCAGGAAAAGGACGACTTCCTTCGCTGGACCGCACAGTCGAAGTACAAGCAGGGCGACGATTTCTTCCGGCACAACGGAGCGGGCGAGATGCTGGTCTTCTCGGCAGCCGACTTCGAGGACTTCCGCGTTCCGCGGCCGGACATGCCCGAATCGATGGAGCCCGACCTCGATGAGGTCGTGCGCATCCTCGCGCAGAATCGCTGGCCCTGGCGCATGCACGCTACTTACGACGAGACCATCAGCCGAGCGCTGGACGTGTTCGAGCGCGTCAACCAGGACGTCCCGCTGGAAGGGCTGAACTGGTTCTTCGACCATGCCGAGACGATCTCCGAGCGGTCGATGGACCGCATCGCCGCTCTCGGCGGCGGGGTGGCCGTGCAGCACCGCATGGCCTACCAGGGAGAGTATTTCGTCGAGCGCTACGGCCACGGCGCCGCGGAGGCGACGCCGCCGGTGCGCAAGATGCTCGAGCGGGGGCTAAAGGTCTCGGCGGGTACCGACGCGACCCGCGTGGCATCCTACAACCCGTGGGTCTCGCTGTCCTGGCTGGTCACGGGCAGGACCGTCGGCGGCATGCAGCTCTACCCGCAGCGAAACTGCCTCGATCGCGAGGCGGCGCTGCGGATGTGGACGGAGAACGTCACATGGTTCTCCGACGAGGAGGGCAAGAAGGGCCGCATCGAGGTCGGGCAACTCGCCGACCTGGTGGTGCCCGACCGCGACTACTTTTCCTGCGCCGAATCGGAGATCGCAGACACCTCGGCGCTGCTGACGATAGTCGGCGGCAGGGTGGTCTGGGGCGCCGGCGAGTTCGCGGCGCATGACGAGACGACACCCCCCGCGGCGTTGCCCGATTGGTCGCCCGTGCGCCGCTTCGGTGGTTACGGCGCCTGGGGCGAGCAGAAGGGCGCCCCGCTCGCGCGGGCGAGTGCTGCGGCAGCAGCCGCTTGTGCCTGTGCGAATGCCTGCAACGTGCACGGCCACGGACATGCCGGAGCCTGGGCGAGCCGCATTCCGGCCGGTGACCTGGGATCGTTCTGGGGCGCGCTCGGATGCGCGTGCTGGGCAGTGTGATGGTGGGCAAGCACACTCCCCTCGCGGCCGGAAGGGACGAGGCGCGGTTTCACTGGATCGAAGCGCTCGCTCTTCTCGCGCTGTGTTCAGCCTACCTCGAAGGCGGCATCGTCAAGGCGCTGGACTTCAACGGCGCACTCGGTGAAATGCACCACTTCGGCATCGAGCCGGCAATGCCCGCAGCACTGGCGACCATCACACTCGAGCTGCTGGCCCCGGTAATGATCCTCGCGGGCCGGGCGCGCTGGGTCGGCGCATCGGCCCTTGCGGTGTTCACGCTGATGGCCACCTTCGTGGCCAATCGATTCTGGGACATGACGGGCGCCGAACGCTTCGGTGCGACCAACGCCTTCTTCGAACACCTCGGCCTCGCCGGCGCCTTCGTGCTCGTCGCGTGGAACGACCTGCGTGCACGAAAGTCCTGACCGGAATCTTCGTGGATACCTCCACCCATACCCTCGAAACACTGTTCCGCCAACTCGGCCTGCCGTGCGAGCCAGCAGACATTGACCGCTTCGTCTTGGCCCATCGCCCGTTGCCGGGCATGTTGGCCTTGCACGAGGCCCCGTTCTGGACCACGGCGCAGGCAGAGTTCCTGTGCGGCGCGGTCGTCGACGACGCTGATTGGGCCGAGGTGGTCGACCAGTTCGACGCGCTGTTGCGTTGAGGCCGCGCACGGTCGGCCTCTGGTGACGGAATGCCGGGGACGTTCCACCCTCGCCGCCGCATGCCAGGACTCCCCCTGCGGATCAAAGAGATAGAAAGCCATCGGCGCACATGAACCCCTCGGATCCGCATCGCCATGAATCGGCAACCGACGTCCGTCAGCCGGAATTGCGTCGTGCCGGACTGGGGGCCGTCGAATTGCGCGAGCTTCCGAGACCGGACATGGTGACGGCGGTCATCCGGCAGAAGGTCCAGGCAGACCACGTGGATGCCTACGAAGCCTGGCTGCATCGCACTATCCCGATCGCCGCGCGCTTTCCTGGACACCGGGGCACCCACGTTCTGCGGCCGGCCAGCGACTCGGCCGCCTACACGGTGACGATCCACTTCGACACGCTGTCCCATGCTGAAGATTGGTTTCGGTCCGAGGCGCGTGCGGCGCTGCTTCGAGAAGTGGAGCCGCTGCTGGCCGGACAGGAAGAGGTGCGCACGATCACGGGCCTGGAATTCTGGTTCGACCCACCGGCCGCCATGCCGGCACCGCGGCGCGCCAAACAGGCGTTGGCGACACTGTCGGTCATCTACCCCCTCACGACGGTGCTGGGCCTGCTGATATCGCCGCTGTTCTCCGGGGCTCCCTGGCCCTGGGGCCGTGTCTACGCGAACCTGTTGGTGTCGGCAGCCTCGGTGGCACTCCTCACCTACGTGATCATGCCCCGCTACACGCGGCTCATCTCGGGCTGGCTCTCGCGCTAGCCGATCAAGACGCATTCCAGCTCCTGGCCGGAATCGCCTGCGCCCACCCGTCTTTGGATCTACAGCGCTACCTGCAGGACGTCCGGTCCGAGCTTCGCCCTCCGCACAGGCAACTGACCCGGCGCCTTGCAGGCGCAAGGCAAGGCTCCAGTCGACAAAATCCCTGCTGTCGGTCAATCAGGGCCGACATGGCGACAAGTCCACGACATCACAAGGAGCACGACGATGCCCTCTTCCTCCCATACCGCGCTGGCCGAACTCAGTCGCCGACAACTCCTGCTGGGCAGCGCCGGCCTGGCTGCCGCCGCGGCGTGGCCCGGCTCGGTGCTCGCCGCCACTTCATCGACCCCAGCCTTTGCAACGCAAGGAAATCAAGCCATGAGTTTCGTCACCACCAAAGACGGCGTCCAGATCTTCTACAAAGACTGGGGCTCCAAGTCCGCCCAACCTGTCGTCTTCTCGCACGGCTGGCCGTTGAGCGCCGATGACTGGGACGGTCAAATGCTGTATTTCCTGCAGCACGGCTATCGCGTCATCGCCCACGACCGCCGCGGCCACGGCCGCTCGAGCCAGGTGGCGACGGGCCACGACATGGATCACTATGCGGACGACCTCGCAGCGGTCACCGAGCATCTGGACCTGAAGAACGCAATCCACGTCGGGCACTCGACGGGCGGAGGCGAAGTCGCGCACTACATCGCCCGCCACGGCAGCAAGCGCGTGGCCAAGGCGGTGTTGATTGGCGCCGTTCCGCCCCTCATGGTCAAGACCGCAAGCAATCCGGGTGGCCTGCCGATGGACGTCTTCGATGGGATCCGCGCCGGCGTCGCCAACAACCGGCCGCAGTTCTACAAGGACTTGACCATGCCGTTCTATGGATACAACCGGCCAAACGCGAAGATCTCCGAAGGCATCCGCGAGCACTGGTGGCTGCAGGGGATGATGGGCTCGGTGCAGGCGCACTACGAGGGCATCAAGGCATTCTCGGAGACCGACTTCACCGAAGGCCTCAAGAAGATCGACGTTCCTACGTTGATCATGCATGGCGACGACGACCAGATCGTCCCGATCGCCGACTCCGCCCTGCTCTCTGCCAAGCTCATCAAGGGCTCACAGCTGAAGGTCTATCCGGGTCTGCCGCACGGCATGTGCGCGACGGCTCCTGAGATCATCAATCCGGACCTCCTGGCCTTCTTCAAGGCCTGACGCACGGCCCGAAGTGCAAGGCCCCGGCCAGAAGCTGGACGGGGCCTCGTGCACTCAGCAAGCGGCGACCGTAGCGCAGCACCAACTCAAGGTTCGAGGTCGATGATGCCTCGACGCAACGCGATCATCACGGCCTGCACGCGATCCGTTGCCTCAAGCTTGGCGAGGATGTTCTTCATGTGCACCTTTACCGTGCCTTCCGAAAGGCCCATCTCGGCGGCCACGAGCTTGTTGCGGCCGCTGTTGGCGACCATTCTCAGCACCTCGACCTCGCGCGCCGTCAGTTGCTGCTCGCTCGCGTGCGCCCCGATCGCAGCCGCAAGTGCTGGCGGGATGAAGGCCTGTCCCGCATGCGCTACGCGGATGGCACGAATCATGTCGGCGCGGATCATGGTCTTGAGCAGGTACCCGCAGGCTCCGGCGCGCAGCGCACGCACGGCCTGCATGTCCCCGCTGTACGTGGTGAGCACAACGATGCGCGCCTCCGGCGCCAGGGCGCGGATCCGCGTGATGGCCTCCATGCCGTCCATGCCGGTCATCTGGAGATCCATCAAGGTGACGTCCGGTTGATGATCGGTAAAGGCCTCGACGGCGCTACGGCCGTCTTCTGCTTGCGCCACGACCTCCATGTCTTGTTCGGCGTCAACGAGGCCGACAATGCCTGCTCGTACGACGGCATGGTCGTCGACGATCAAGAGTCGGATAGGTGCGTTCATGTTTCGGGATCGAGAGCCGCTGCACGACAGCGTGCCTTGCCGCGCCCACGGGCGAACGGCATCTGCTTGGAGAAGAAACACACACTGTAGCGGCATCACCGCACCGCTCGATATTGCACCGCAGCAACTGTAAGGCCGCTCTGCTGTTCAAACGCCAGCGGCCGCGAATCGTGTGGAATCTCTCCGCCTGGTACGTCTGGCGGCAGGAGGGTCGCGTCAAGCGCGATCTCGCGCGGCCAGGACAGCCCGAACTCTCTCGGCCGACAACGGCATATCGCGCAATCGACATCCTGTGGCGTCCGCGAATGCGTTCGCCAGCGCGGCAGCGGTGGGACCTTGACCTGCTTCAGCGGTGCCCAGGAAGGGCAAACCAGGGCGCTCGACGATGTGGACTTCAACGCTGCCAGGCACATCCTCGAATCGATGGATCGGATAGGCGCTCCAGTCGAAACTGCGGCGGTGGAGCCCGTCGAAGCGTGCCTGCTCGGCCATCGTCCAGCTGAGCGACTGCAGCACAGCGCCCTCGATCTGGTTGCGGATTCCATCCGGGCTCACCACGGTACCGCTGTCGACGGCGGCGACGACACGGTGCACGCGAATCCGGCCGGCATCCTCGTCCACCTCGACCTCGAGCACGACCGCGCAGTACGCCCCGATGTTCTTGTAGCGGGCGAACCCCATCCCGCAGCCCCGGTAGCCATCGCCTTTTCGGCGGTGGGCCCAGCCAAAGCGGTTGGCCGCAGTTTGCATGACCGCGCGCGCACGTTCGTCCTGCATGTGTGACAGCCGCATCGCGAGCGGATCCACGCCGGCGCTCTTCGCCAACTCGTCGAACATGCTCTCGATCGAGAACACGTTCAGGTGGGCCCCGAGCGACCGCAGGGCGGAGACCCGAACCGGCATGTCCTTCGCGAAGTGATACAGGACGTGCATGTTCGGCAGCACGTAGAGCGGGTTCGAATTCCGGCTGCCGTCTCCCTCCGGCATCGGGATGGGCTTTCCTTCCGGCACGGGATGCGGCGGCACGACTTCGCCGCCGGCGATCACGCCACCCGCGCCGACGGGCCGGTTGTTGTGGGGGTTGCTCCAGACCGCATAGTTCCATGCGACGATGCGATGGTTCGCATCGAGCGAGGCCTCGACGTCGGTCACCATGCCCGGCCCCAATGGTTCCCAGCCCTGTTCCTGCTCGCGCATCCATTGCAAGCGAATGGGACGACCCGGCATCGCCTTGGCCACCAGGGCCGCGTCGGCGGCCACGTCGTCCGCACCGTTCTGGCCGTAGCAACCCGAGCCGGGCGCATGGATGCCGTGGACATGCTCGATGGGCAGCTCGCAAAGATCAGCGACGACGCGGCGCACGTCGAAGATGCCCTGGGAATGGCTCCAGACGGTCATGATGCCGTCCTGATATTTCGCGACGGCACAGGACGGGCCGATCGAGCCATGATGAAGCCATGGCCGGCTGTAGCTGGCCTTCACCGATACGACGGCGGGCGCGACGGCGTCGGTGGTGTCGAGGATGACGATTTCCCGCGTCGGCAGGGCCTTCATGATCTCGCGGGACGTTCCCGACGGAATGGGCATCGCGGTGCGCGAGAAGTCCGAAGCCTGGAGCTTGCGCATCGCCGCGATCGCCGTCCATTCCTGCTCCGCGACCACCGCGAGGAATTGGCCGGACCGGACGACCTTCACGACGCCCGGCAGCCTGGCAGCCGCTTCGATGTCGAGGGTCGTCAGGCGAGTGCCGTAGCTCGGGCCGCGAATCACTCGCGCGTGCAGCATCCCAGGCAGGCGCATGTCCTGCACGTACGACGCGCCCCCTGTCAACTTGGCGAGAATGTCGACGCGCGGCAGCGACTTGCCCATCGTCCGATAGGTTCCGGGATCGCGCAAGGACACACCCGGCACGGCATCGACGTGAAGCGAAAGCGCCTCGGCGAGCGATCCATAGGACACCTTGCGCGTGTCGCCCGACAGGATCTCGCCCTGGCCGTTCGTGCTCAATGAACCTGCCGCGACGCCCCAGCGCCGAGCGGCTTCCCGCTTCAGGAGCGCCAGTACATTGGCCCCCGCATTCTGGATGGCCCGGCCGCTGTCCTGCATCGAATGGCTGCCGGCCGTCAACCCTTCATCAGGCGTGCGGGCCGTATCGGCCGTCACCAGTTTGATCGTTTCGGGCGCGATGTCCAGTTCCTCGGCGGCGACCTGGATCAACGCGGTCCGGATGCCCTGCCCCAATTCCACCTTGCCCGTGAATACGGTGACACGGCCAGTGCCGTCGATCCGGATCCAGGAGTCGAGAAGGGGGCTGGCCTTCAGGTCGCCAATGAGTTTCGGGTCGACAACCGCCGCGCCGCCACTCCCCTCGCCGCCGCCGGACAGTTGCGCCGACGCGTTCCCGCGCAGCGAGAAATTGACGACCAGCGCGCCCGCGGCGAGAAACGCTCGGCGCCGCAACAGCACCTCACCCGTGTCGCTCATCGGTCGCTCCCTTCCTGCTCGCAGGCATCGCCTTCAGCATCTCGGACGCCCGTCGAATGGCCCGCAGGATGCGCATGTGAGTGCCGCACCGGCAAAGGTTGGGCTGCATGTGCGCCCGGATCTCCGCATCGCTCGGATTCGGCTCCCGATCCAGCAGGGCCTGGGCTCGCATGATCATGCCCGCGATGCAATAGCCGCATTGCGCCGCCTGTTCCAGCTCGAATGCCCTTTGAACGACTCCGGGGTGCGTTGCCGTCCCCAGCCCTTCGACTGTCCGAACGGACTTGCCTTCCAGCACCGCAACGGGCGTCAGGCACGAGAACGCCGCGTTCCCGTCGACCTGCACCGTGCAAGCCCCGCACTGGCCGAGACCGCAGCCATACTTCGCTCCGTTGAGTTCGAGGTCGTTCCGCAGGACGTACAAGAGCGGGGTCGACGGGTCGCTCCGCACGATTCGATCCTGTCCGTTGACGTGAAGCTTGATCGTCATGGCTAGTTTTCCTCCGCCCTGACGCGCGATGCAGCGGCCCGCAGATCGCTCCATTCAGGAAGGTTGGTGAACCTCAGCCTGATGTACGCAGCGAGCAGCGCCGCTTGATCGTCGGTCAGCGTGTCATGGAAAGACGGCATGTAAGGAGTCTGTCCGTCCTCAGGTGAGTGGATGCCCGAGAACATCGCCTGCAGCGCGTTGTCAGGGCTGTTTGCAAGCACGGTCGTGGCCGTCGACAGCAGCGGCCGCCTCTCACGCGTCATGGGTGCGCCCGGCTCGTGGCAACCGGCACACGCGCCGGCAAAGATCTCCGCCCCTTGCGGTTGAGCTGCAGCAGCCAGTGCGGCTCGATCGACGACGTCGACGGAATGCTCAACACGATTCGACGGATTCATCAACGACGCGACGTACACGGCAATGGCGGAAACGTCCGCTTCGGGCACCTGCGCGAGCTCGTGCGTGACAGGGCCCATGGGGCCTGCAGCCACACTGTGATGCTGCTCGATGCCGCCCCGAAGATAGTCGTGAAGCGCCTTCACCGACCAGGTGCCGGCCCGAGGATTGGTCGCATCGAGCGGCGGCGCCTTCCATCCCTCGGCTTCACCCCCTGCGAATGCCATGCCCTGCTTTTCCCCACCGATCGAGTTAAGCGGTGAATGACACGCGGCGCAGTGGCCCAGTCCTTCGACGAGGTAGGCGCCACGATTCCAAGCTACGCTTCGAGTGGGGTCCGGCTCGAACGGGGTCTGCCGCAGAAAGAAGAGCTTCCAGCCCGCCAGCAACGGGCGGAAGCCGAGCGGGGGGATCAGGCGATTCGCAGGTGCAACAGCTTCAGTTGCCTGTCGGGTCATGAAGTACGCGTAGAGCGCGTCCAGGTCCTCATCGGTGGCGTGGGTGAAGTGCACGTAGGGCAATGCGGGGTAGAGATGGTGCCCGTCGCGCGAGACGCCTGCCTTCATTGCCCGGCGAAACGCTTCACGGGACCAGGCGCCGATTCCTGTCCTGACGTCCGGCGTGATGTTGGTGGTGTAGATCGTCCCGAAGGGGGTCGGCAACGCGCGGCTCCCCGCGAACGTCGCTCCTTGTTCGGAGGTATGGCACACGGCACAACTGCCCAGCGAGGCCAGCGCCGATCCGCGCTCGACTTGCGCCGCGGAAAAAGCGGACGGTAGCGGCCGCGCCACGGGTTCGATGGGGGGACGCCACGTTGCCGCGTACGCCACCAGAACGCCGAGCAAGAAGACGACCAAGCCCAGCCAGATCGCGCGCCGACCGCCTCCCGGGCGAACAAGGCGCGTGCTCATGGCCGATCATCCGTCCTGGTGATTGCCGTCGTCTGATGACGCCGCGCGGCATGGAAGATGTCCATGATGCGATCGCCCATGGCCCTGCCCCGCGCGGTCATCTCCCGACCCAGCTGTACCTGCTGCCGGCCCCATTCGCCGAGCGATTCGTCGATGCTCGGCGAAGATGCCAATGCCTGCGCAAGCGCGACTGCATTCGCCGCCGCCTTCGCGGTACTCCCGGCCGTGTGGGGTCGCGCGATGAACGCGGCGTCCCCGACGAGTACGATGCGGTCGAAGACCATCCTGGATACGTCCAGGTCCAGGATGGCCTGGACGAACGGCTCCCGCGTCGCGTCGACGAGGTCGGCGAACGAGGGCGCAAGAAGCCTCGTCGCCGCCTCGCGAAGCGCTTGGGCGGATCGGGCAGCCAGGGCCCCGGGTGGAATGGAGAACTGCCGTCGCCGCCCACGGGCATCCGTCATGGCCTCGTCGAAGTCCGCCCCCTCGTCCGCTCTCCGGTACCAAACCCAGTTCCAGCGTCGACGGCCGGGGACGGTGGACTCATCTTCTCCCGGGACCAGATAGGCCAACAAGAGAAAATCCTTGCACTGCTGAAAGGAGAACGTCCCTTCCAGCTTCGCCTTGGTGCGATCGGAAACGAGGTGCTCGGGAGCCAGCCCCCGCCACGCGACGTAGCCCGCATAGCGCGGCAACGCATCGGGCAGAAGGAGTTCGCGCACCGTGGACCTCGGGCCGTCAGCGCCGACCAGGAGGTCTCCCCATTCGATTCGTCCACTCGCAAAATGCGCGCGGACGCGATCCTCTTCCTGGTCGAAGCCGATCAACGTCTCGCCGCGAAGGACGAGCGCGGGCGGCAACGCGCGCGACAACGCGCCGTGGAGCATGTTCCAGGAGGTCTGCGTCTGCGACATGAAAGCTCTGTCGATGACGTTGTCGGACGCATCGAGATAGATGCGATCGCCCGAGCGCACGCCCAACGCGTTCGCATGCTCGATCCCCGCGAACCGGAATGCGGCCAACACATCAGGTTGAAGGACGATGCCGCCGCCTCGGCTATCGAGGGCGCTGATAGAACGTTCGAAGACCTGAACATCCCAACCAATTGCCCTCAAGGTTGTCGCGGCGAACAAGCCTCCCAGCGAGCCACTCACGATGAGCGCTCGAGGCGCGCGCGCTTCGTTCATGGCGCGCTCGGCTTTCTCGAGCCTGACGCCCGCCCAAGGCGATCGCATGCACGGAAGTTCGAACCAACGAGTTCAAGTGGATTGTCAGACGTCATGAATCCTCGCAGCGACGCTCCGCCCGCTGGTGCGAGGCTGCATTCGTCGTTCGAAGCACGCCCTGCATCTTCCGCGACTTGACCGAAGTGCATCAACCGGAGTGCGGGATAGATGTCTGGCGTCCTTTTGACCAGCGCTCAATTGAACTTCAGGCAGATTCGCTCGGTAGCGACATCAACGTCCTTTGCACGGGTCAGAGTAGCGCGCCCACAACCCTCCCGCTCTTCGCGCCCTGACGCTCAGCAATCCGTCGATAGGCCCAATGACCAATTGAGCGGTCGGCGCAGAGCATCGAAACTTCGTGACCCCTTCGGGCGACATGCATCAAACGACAGCCCTGAGACGAGCGGAGCCAACCGTCGTGCTCCAGCAACGGATGCCCGCAGGAAAGCAAAGGCCATGACCCAGACCGCCACCTCAGTCAACGCAACCTCATCTGCAGCCCTGTCCCCAGGCATGGTGAGGGTGTTCGCCTTCTGCGTAGGCATCGTCGTCGCAAATGTCTACTATGCGCAGCCGATCATCGAGTTGATCGCGCCCGGACTGGGCCTGTCGTCCCAGGCCGCGAGCTTCATCGTGTCTCTGACGCAGATCGGCTACGCATGCGGCCTGTTTCTGCTCGTTCCGCTCGGTGATCTGCTCGAGAACAAGAAACTCATCATCGCAACCGTACTGGTCACGGCAGTGAGCCTGACCCTGGCAGCGACCGCGCACAATCCATCCGTATTCCTTGCGGCGTCTGTCCTCGTGGGCCTGACCTCGGTCTCGGTGCAGATGCTCATTCCGCTGGCCGCGCACATGACGCCGGAAGCAACGCGAGGTCGCGTCGTCGGCAACATCATGGGAGGTCTGCTGACCGGCATCCTTCTTTCGCGACCGCTCTCGAGCGTCGTGACGGACATGTTCGGCTGGCGCGCAATCTTCGCCGCGGCGGCGGTGGCGATGCTTCTGGTCGCAGCCATCGTCGCCGTCCTTATTCCCAAGCGCCAACCCGAGGCGGCGCTGCACTACGGGGAGCTTCTCGCGTCGCTGGTTCATCTATTCCGCGACAACGAGGTGCTTCGTCGGCGTGCCTTCTACCAAGCCTGCATGTTTGCGGCATTCACGCTGTTCTGGACGGCGGTGCCGATCGAGTTGACGTGCGTTCACGCGTTTACTCAGACACAAATCGCACTGTTTGCACTGATCGGTGCGTCCGGCGTCTTCTCGGGCCCTCTGGGCGGCAGGCTGGCTGATGCCGGACATAGTCGGATCGGCACGCTTGCTGCGCTTTGGATCTGTGCCCTGGCATTGTTCGCGACCGCGACGAGGCTCGGCGGCAGCGTGCTGATGCTCGCTCTGGGAGCCGTCGTGCTCGACTTCTGCGTCCAACTCAACATGGTCATCGGCCAACGCAACATCTACCATTTGCCGGCTCATCACCGTAGCCGGTTAAACGCGATCTACATGACCAGCATCTTCCTCGGAGGATCTGCCGGATCAGCAATCGCCAGCAGCCTCTACGGCTATGACGCCTGGTCCGCCATCGCCATCGCCGCCGGCCTGTTTTCGCTCACCGCGGGGGTCGTGGCGATCTTCTGGGAGCGCAGGCCGGCGGCCTGAGCGACAGCGATCGACCGCCGGCACGCATTCCGCGAGGCGGAATTCCCATCAGGACTCTCCCCGTTCCACCTTCTCGCTGAGGAATGCCAATGGACAGCCTCGACCTCCAGGTGCTTTGCGAGGCGCGCGACTGGTTCGTGCAGGGTCACGGGGTGTGGCTCGTCACGGTGATCGAGACGTGGGGCTCGGCACCGCGCCCGCCAGGTGCATTGCTGTGCCTCCGCGACGATGGACGGATCTCCGGTTCGGTGTCGGGGGCTGCGTGGAAGACGACCTGATCGATCGCCTGCGCACGGGTGACCGAGTGAACATGCCCTCGATGATTGCGTACGGCGTCAGCAAGGCGGAGGCTGCCCGCTTTGGCCTGCCGTGTGGCGGCAACCTGCGCCTGGTGCAGGAACCGCTGCGGGACGTGTCCTGGATCAACGAGGTGCTGGCTCGCACGGCGCGGCATGAACTGGTCGCGCGCCGCATGACGCTGGCCACCGGCGAGGTGACGGTCGGTGGAGCCGCCCGCGGCGACGGGTTCGCGTTCGACGGCGCGCGCCTGACCGCGCTGTTCGGCCCGCGCTGGCGCCTGCTGGTCGTCGGTGCAGGCCAGCTCTCTCGTGCTGTCGCGCTGATGGCGCTCGGGCTCGATTTCGAGGTCATCTGCTGCGATCCACGAGAGGAACACAACCTCACGTGGGACGTCTCCGGCACCACCTTCAGCAAGGCGATGCCCGACGACCTTGCACTCGAGTTGCAGATCGACCCGCATAGCGCGGTCGTCGCCCTCACGCGCGACCCGAAACTCGATGACATGGTGCTGCTGGAGGCGCTGAAGTCACCAGCGTTCTACATCGGCGCGCTGGGATCGCGTGTAAACACCGCCAAGCGCCGCGAACGTCTCGCGCTGTTCGACCTGTCGCCGGCGGAGATCGATCGCCTACACGGGCCGATCGGCCTGGACATCGGCGCGAAGACGCCCAGCGAGATCGCGGTCGCGATCATGGCGGAGATGAGCCAAGCGCATCACGGCGGCCGCGTTTGCATCGGGCCGCCGGCTCCTTCTACTGGCCACCCTTCTTGTCTGCCGAAGCCTCCGGGTCCGTTGCAGGAGTCGCCGGCTTGTGACTCTTGAGTTTCTTGAGGAACTTGTGCTTCGCCGGTGCGGACGCCGAGTCGCCAGGCGCCGAAGCCTGCGCGAAGGACGTGGCAGCGGTAACGGAGAGGATGATCGCGATGAAATGGACCTTGGTCATTTGGAATTCCGTGGGTTGAGGAAGAGAACGATTCGCGCGTCGAATGGGTCAGAGGACCGCAAAGCGGGTGTCTTCCGACGAACAGACACCTTCAAACTCCACCTGCGGGCGACTTGATAAGTCGTCGCCCAGGTGGCTACTTGCCGCAAGCGCTCGTAGAGTTCACATCGTACGGATCGCGCCGTCGCCTCACCACTTCATTGAGATGCCGCACAGTCGCAGACTTTGGTCGTAGCCCAGTGCAGCAAAATGACCTATTGAAGGTCCTCTGACCGGCATTCGGACCAGTCGCATCGCACGATCGGCAATCAGCTCGCCATCCGAGAGTAGCCGGTGAAGACGGGGACTCAAGTCCATGCGGTTCAAGCTCGGCGCGCGCAGCCGCACGCTGACCGTCACATCCACGCTCCAACCTGCAATGTTGGCCAGGCTTCTAGTCGCATCCACTACCACCGGTCGCTGGACAAGGGCTCTCTCCAATGGCCGCGCCTGAATCGGCCTACCGGGTCTAGGGCGGGTCATCGTGTTGTCCTAACGTTTCATTCGGCCGGGCACCAGGGCGGCCGGGCTCGAACGATGAACCTCGATCGCTTCGACTTGATCTGGGCTAGTACGCGATGGCTCGCCCCGACGGGCAGCCGCGGTTGTGCCCTGGATGTCCTGCTCGAATACCTATCGCAGTGCCGCAGGAGACTGACATGACCCCATTCCCTATCGTCGGCCGCATCGCGGAATCGTGGAGCAGAATGACGGCCGCACCTGCATCGATGCGTCAGCAGTCTTCGCGACCTTCTCGTCGAATCGAAGACGGGCAATTCAAGATGATGGAGGCCGCATTTGGCCGCACCGGGGGCTGCATGCCCCAGGAAATCGTCGCCAGCCACCTCCGCCACCGGGCGGTACGTCCGTCTACGATGTTTGCAGACTGGATCGCGGCAAGGGCGGTTGTCAGCTTCCCCTGGGGATCGCACAGGTTGGTACCGCTGTTCCAATTCCACGCGAACGACATGAGCCTCTCCCAAGGAACAGCCGATGTAGTGCTGGAACTCGTCGATGTGTTCGACGACTGGAATTTGGCTCTCTGGTTTGCCCAACCCAACACGTGGCTCGAGAATGCCGCGCCTATCGACGTCATTGAGCATGACCAGACCGCGGTTCATGCGGCGGCCCGGGCTGATCGTTACATCGCACGCGGCTGAAGCACCAAGCCGCTTTTGAGCGGCACAACGCCCTGGCCAGTTGGTTTGGGCGCCTCTTGCCACACGAAATCAGCCTTTCTTGAGTCGTCGGCGGATTCACGCGCAGAATGTCGACGCACAAGTGAAAGGCGATCAAGGCCTGCCATGCCTCGTCGCGCCAGAAGCTTGGCCAGTGCATCAGCGCCGCCCCGAGCGCTGCCGGGATCGACGGCGTGCCGATCAGCCGCCCCACGGTCAGCCCGCCGCGCAGCGATCCGTGGTCACCGAAAACGACTGCATGGACGCCAAGCTTCTATGTCCTTTGGAATAGCGATCTGGCTATACGCATGTCGATTCAAGATGCGGCATACCTGGGCGATGATCGACCCGCCATACCCGGCGACTGCGTCGAACCTCGTGAGGCCCTGGCCGCTCAACGGAACGGACGTAGCCATCGGGCTCAAGCTCACTCGGGGATAGGCACGGAACCACTATCCGGCATCGGCACCGCCTGCCCGTCGCTCCTCAGGCTCGACTTCCTCTTCAAACGACTCAAGACATGAAGCTCACCGTACCCGTTTTCATGAGCATCAACGCAGGCTACGTGGACACTGCGGGCTTTCTGGCACTGCAGGGACTTTTCACGGCTCACGTCACCGGCAATTTCGTGACGCTGGGTGCATCCCTCGTTCTCGGCACGGCGGGGGCGGCAGCCAAGTTGGCTGCCCTGCCGGTGTTCTGCGCCGTCATCGTCTCAACGCGAATGCTCAGCTTCCTGCTGCCTGGGGTGGGATTGCCTATCCTGCGAACGATGCTGTCGATCGAATTGGCCCTGCTTGCGATCGGGGCCGTACTGGCTGTCCAACTTGGGCCGTTCAAGCAGGGTGGCGAGATCGGGATGTTCATCACTGGCATGGTGCTGGTGTCGGCGATGGCCATTCAGAATGCCGCGTCGCGCATTCACCTGGGCACGGCCCCGCCGACGACGCTCATGACCGGTACGACGACTCAGATCATGATCGACATCGCGGATCTAATCCGAGGCACAACAACCGAGGCAAAGATCGCTGCCAAGGCGCGCATGGAGAAGATGTCGGCCAACGTGATTGGGTTCGCACTGGGTTGCGCCGCCGGCGCAATCTTTTTTGCTCGATTCGGCACCTGGTGCTTCGCCGTGCCACCAATCCTCGCTCTGATCCCCGTTCTGATGCCCGAATCGAGAAGTGATTCGTGACCTGCGGCACGTCCGATTTCGTATTCCAGGGCGATCTGGCGCCAAAGACGGCATCTCCCAAGGAGTGACGAATTGCAAACATCGAGTGATTCCGGCGAGCGCGAAGCAAGTTCACGAACACCTCGGTACCCGCTTGGCAGCTTTCACGGCGTGGAGTTCGACGTGGTTGCCTGGGGGCCACGAGATGCCAAGGTCGATCTCTCATTTGCGTGCATGTTTGAACACGAGGCCGCAGGCGCCTCTCTCGGTGGAGGCATGCTCGGCCTCGACCAATCGCTGGATAGGCTCCTGACCCGGATGCGCACGGTTGGCGCCTTCAAGGCACAGCAACTCGAAACGCTTCATCTGGCCTCTCTGCCTGATCGCCTGGCTCCGAAGTCGATCATGGTCATCGGCCTCGGTAGCCCAGAGGCGCTCACGCCAGATTTTCTCGAGCGTGCGACCGGAATGGCGATTGCCGAGGCCATCCGACTCAAGGCAACGACGGTGGCTTTTGCGCCAAACCTTCTCGACGCGGGGCTCAGCAACGTTGCAGGCATGCACATCGCCTCTTCGATGCTGACAGGAGCGTTCCACGCACTCGTGACAGCGACGTTCCTAGCCGAAGCAGGCTTCTCGGAGACCCCGTCGATCCGACGATGGTCGTTCGATACCGGCGTAGCCCATATCGATGCCGCCGCCCAAGCGTTTGCGTCCGCGTTTTACACGCTTTCCGCCAAATAGGTACCTGGGATCAGTCGTCTACGGTGCGGGCGAGTAACTGTCGTGCATGCGGGAGCCGCCCGACCGATGATCGTCGGCTGTGACCCCAGAGCGGAGGCGCATCCGCATGCTTCTGCCCGTATCCCAATAATTTTCAGACGCATATCACTGCATCGAGGACGGTATAGGCGAAGCGCCACCCATGGGCCCCGCCCTTGACGAACAGCAGGAGGAAGAGCCCGTCGCCGTCGTTCAGCCGCTTGCGCGGGTCGCCCGGCTTGACAACCTTGATGGTCTGGTCAGATGCGATAAGGTTGCGCGGCACCGCAAGAACTCCGAGGTGCAAGAACCTGTATTGTGGAGTTCTCGCAGAAGTTCTTGCAGTTCTTGTCGGTCGACACCGGAAGTCACCGAACTTCGTCGGATATGAAAAAAGCCCTAACGCGTTGATTCGTAAGGGCTTTTCGGTCGTTGGCGGAAGTCGCCGAACTGTTGTTTGGTGGCCTGGGGCGGGATCCAAAAGGGGAACCGAACCCGCGCCAATGCTCGCTTCTCTGCCGTGACCAGCTTCTTGGGTACACCTTTGGGTACACCAGACCAGATCAGGCCAGCCAGCCAGCGCGTTCCGGAAAACGAGGGCTCGCTTCGCCTGCGTGAAATTATCTCACCGGCGCCAACCACGTGGTGTAGCGCTGCGAGCGGAATTGTGCGCTCGGGAGCCCCTGTTCTCTGCCGCGGCGCGAGCGTCGACGCTGAGCAGCGCCACGGCGCCCTGACGGCGCCCCGCTGTGCTCAAGGCCGCCGGAACGAACTCGTCCGCTGGCTCTGCGCCCATGTCCTTGAGGTCGGCGCGCAGCGGGCGATCGCCGGCATACCGCGACGCCCCCAGCGTCGCCTGGATTGAGCAGTTCCGCTGACCGCGAGAGTTGATCTGCATCAATCGTCTTGCGTGCCGAACATCCCCAACATCAGCTGTCTGAACTGGCGTGCGTGGCAATGATCACTGGAACCGGCGCGAACTCAAAAAAAGGCGCATGCGCTTGAGCAAGACCTATCGCGCTGGTGTCCCCTAAGCCGCGGCGCAGGGCACGCCGTTGACCTCCAGTACCCGCACAATGTCGTCAATCTCTTCTTGCGCCTTGCCTTGGCGCGGCACAGACCGGCCCACGATGATCTTGGGTGCGTGGCAGGCCTCAAGCAGCACGGTCATTCCCTCCTCGCGCACGATCCGCCGCAGCCGCAGTGGTTGTTGGTCGCGAAGGCGTCGCAAAGCGTCCCTGATGTTGGACACGCCATCGCTGACGTAGAACTTGACGAACACCAGGCTCTCGGTGCCGTCGCTGTCGAAGAGGTACGGTCGCATATTCATCTTGATTCGATCAAGCGTTCGCAGAGGGAACATCGCCGCTCGGCGCTGTCAGACACCTCATCCTAAGCCCATCGTATCCGGAACCAAGAGTTCGGCCAGTGCCCGTCGGACCGCAGCCCACGCACCATGGAGTACCAGGCCACCCATCATGCCGACGACAACCAGGTCTGCCCACGGTTTCCGGTGCCAAGCACCTTGGCCGCAGCCGGTTTCTGCCACCGTGCGTCTCCCCATTTTCCCGAACGGTACTGCCCACGGGGAGCCGCGATGGCTAACTTCCAACTTCACGTGAGTGATCTAGCGCGGCTAGTTGAGACTAAGGACGACCATATGCAGCAAGGTCAGCATCGGCCGTTCAGGTTACTTGGTCTATGCAGCGAAAGAAGCCGGCCGGCATGTCACGCTGGACGATGGCTTCCGCTGCCTAACTGCCATGGTGTGGCGGCACGGTCGACGGAAAAAGGATCCGACGCTTCCGTTGCGTCTCGACTCCGAAAACTGCTACGGTGTTCCGGCTCGTCGGCGAGCGCCCGCTCGTGCGTTATTGCGGGAAATCGTAGGGTGTCATCTGCTCAGGCATCGGCACCGTACCGAGTAGCGGCGTCTGCAACGCGCCGTGGCGCACGATGATGCAATCGGCGTCGAGCTCGAGTTCGACGCCGTTGCTCGCCTTGAGGGTCACTTTGTGCATCTTGCCGAAGCAGTGGTCGGGATCGCCGCACAGATGCGCGTGCGGCGGATCCTTGGGACTCATTGCGACGATCTCACTGCGCGGAAGCACTTCGACGGCGGCGCTCACCGCGTGCGCGAGGAGCTCGACAAAGATCGCCAAGTAGCGGTTGAGCGCATACGCGAACCCCGGCGTCGCTTCGCGATGAATCCAGGTCAGGGCGGTCGCGCCGCTCACGATGCAGGGTCGCAGAATCTTGCCCGCGAGCGCAATCGTCTGGCTTGATGACAGGAGCCCAATGACATGGATAGCCTCGGCGCGGAACGCGTCGTCCCACGTCGTCTGTGTCTGCGCGAGGGTCTGACCGTCTTGGCGCCAAGCGAATGCGCGGCGACCGATGTCGTCGGCCTTTACGATAGCTGCCGTCGTGCGGTCGGGGCAGATGATCCAATTCGGCGCAATGATGGCGGCCTCGCTGATGAGATTGTCAAGGAGCTTCTTGCCGAAGGCAGCCGTAGCCGCGCGCTGGAAGTCCTGCATCCCGCCATCGCCGCCGCCAGAGATCAGGACTTGCCGACAGTCCAAAGGCTGAACCCAGTGCTCGTGGAGACGGTCATCGTCCGTCCAGAATTGCGGACCGTGGTAGCCGCTCCAGCGATCCGGAGGCGGGTGGTGGCGGGTCAGTTCGCCAGCAAAGCCGATGCACGAGACGACCGCGCCATAGGGCACAGTTGCCGCGCCGGCCGACCCGCGCCAGAGCGGACTGACATTGACGGCTACGGCCGTCTCGTTCAAGGGCTTAACAAGCGTGGCATCGAACCTCGTGAAGATCTCGACCGTACCGCGCGTTTGCCGCCCATTGCGGTTCGCATCCCAGTCTTTCCAGGCCTTGTTCCAGTTTCGGGCGAGTGCCGCGCCCGTGCCAGTGATCTGCTGCAGAGGAATGCGGCCGCTGGTTGGGCCGGGAAACACCCCGCGCTGGTAGTGCGCATGAGGCCAGTCGTATTCGACCGGATCGATCCGCCGCCAGGATGCCTTATACAAGGTGTTGAAAGGCGTCGCTTCGAGCTCTAGCACGTCAACAGAGACGCCCAGCTCTGCAGCCTGGATCGCCAAATTCATGCCGGAGGCACCCGCTCCCAGCACCAAGAGCTTGTTGGCGGCGCCAGGGCCGATAAGGTTGGCCTCGCGGAGCGCGCAGGCGAGGAGGGTGGAGCGCAGTAACTGGTCGCGGACGCTACCAGTGCGCAAGCCCGTCAAGGCATACGTCCGCGCCGTAACCCGATGCTGTGTGAGCACCTGATTGACCAATCAACGTCCCCCTTGCACCGACGGCTCTTCTCGGCCGCAGGTGCCTCAATGGTTTGTTAGATTAGTCAGTATCCCAGCAAATGCTGGCTGGCGGCGTGACTGCCGACCCAGAATTCCTTTAGGATCTTCTGCGCGTCGATCTCGAGGTTCGCACCGGATCCGCGCGTGACCGAGATGCCGCTACTCGCCAAGTGATCGCGGACGGACATCACGGATGCGGGAATGCGACCCGTCGAGGGGAAGAGTAGTTCGCCGCTGGACAGATGGTGCTCATCCATTAGCAGACGCATGCCGACTACCGCCTTCTCCGCGTCAGCGATGGCATCAACCACCGCGATACCCATGCCGGGCACCCAAAATGTCCTAACGCCGTTCCGACGCTCAGCGTGGATCTTGATCTCAGGAGCGACGGACACCCCCGAACCAGATTCGATTGCACGGTCGGTCATCGTGAACCCCCGCTCAAACGATACGGGAATTGACTCGAACAGCCGAAGCGGCATTGGGCGACCTCCCTCTCATCGCGAGCATTCTGACCGAGCGCTTCGACAGATGCGGGCGCACTCGTACTTCGTGCGACATTCGCCGAAAGCACCTTGCTTGTCAAGGACTTCCAGAGGAAAAGCATGCTCGGCACCTCGTGATTGAAGGGCGCAGCGACCTTGCCGGGCCGCAGACAGCGATGATCGAATTCAGCAACATGGACGCCCGGTAAATTCTTCCAGTCAGCGTAAAGCTGACTTCGGCCGCATCGCTCAGTACGAAAGCCGCCGCCCGACATGACCGCAACGTCATCGTGATGTTGTGCTCTTACAGGGAACTGCATGATCTAAAAACGGCCGAAAAACGCGCCCAGTTGACATTGCAGAGCCTTTCCACGGCGATTGGAACGATTTGTTGCTGCATCGCAACATCTACTGCGCCATCTTCGTAGGAAGACCTTGAGTCTGACACTACTGTTGAAAGCGCACCTGCGAGGCCGCCTTCTCCCGCTCTATGGTGTCGGGAACAGCGATTCACACTACCAAGCTGCGGTTTTGCTCATCCCGCACTTGAACTGCGATGCAGCCCTAACAGCATCGCTTCAGCCGTCCGATCCTTGAGTCTGCTATGCAGCAGAAACAGGCCAGCGTCCGCCAGGGCACTCACCCGTTCGCCCGAGAAGGCCGTATTTCCGGCCGGCGTGACGGCCGTGCGGGGCGACCTGCTGGACGCCGACGCGATGCGCAACGCACTCGCTGGCGTGAAGACGCTGTTCCTCCTTGTCAGCAACGCAGCCGACGAGTTGACGCAGGCCATCAACACGCTCGGCCTGGCGCGTGAAGCGGGCGTCACCGGCATCGTCTACCTCTCGGTGGCGCGCAGTGCCGAATACACCGACGTCTCGCATTTCACAGGCAAGCACGCGGTCGAGCGGATGATCGAGCAGCTGAACCTGCCCGCGGCGGTGCTGCGCCCGGCCTACTTCTTCCAGAACGACGCGACGTTGAAGGATCCTCTCACGAAGGCCGGCCTCTACGTCGCGCCGATCGGCGACAAGGGCGTGTCGATGGTGGACGTGCGCGACATCGCTGATGCCGCGGTCATTGAGCTACTGCGGCGCAATCGCGCTTCGGAGGAACTGCCGCGCGCAACCTACGAACTCGTGGGCCCCGACGCGGTGACCGGTGCCTCTGCTGCAGCCGTCTGGACCGATGTGCTGGGCCGCGAGGTCCGCTACGCCGGAGGCGACCTGGATGGGTTCGAGAAAGCCGTCAAGAGCCGCGCGCCGGCCTGGCTGGCCTACGACCTGCGCGCCATGATGCGGCGTTACCAATCCGACGGCGCCGTGGCGACGGCGGCCGACATCCACCGCCTGTCGAACCTGCTTGGCCGCCCTCCGCGCAACTACCGCGACTTCGTGAGCGAGACCGTGCGCAGTTGGCAGGCGTGACGGTCGGCCGCAGCTTTGACCGCGACAGTTCCAACGAAAAAGGGGACATCGTGACATCATCGACTTCCCTCATCAGCTTGACGCGCGAATCTGCGACGGCCGGTTCGCACTGGTCGGCTGTCGAAAACAGATTGAGTTCACGTTGCTCCGGCCCTGCCGGCTGAAGCCGCCTTGTTGCCGAAGACGCTCCGCGGCGCGTGACGCGACCCTGCCATGCACGTTGAGGACGTTGCTTATGTCACCAAGCAGCTTGACCTCGAATAGAGATTCGATTCCGATTCCGACCCCGATGCACGGTGCTGCTCGGCTTCTTGTCAAACGGTCCGGCCGGCTCTGACCTCAAGTTGACGGAAGCACATCCGAGTCGTCGGGCTTAGAACTTATCCGTAAATAGTAGAATTCCCATCCGAGTCGCAGAATGCGCGACATCGGAGAACGATATTGGCACGCAAGCGAGTCGATCGTGGGTGGTGACGGATGAGTTCTGGCAGCGAGTTGAAGCGCTGATTCCGGAGCGTGCGCTGCAGCCGGAGAAAGCCTACCTGCGCAAGCCTGGTGCGGGTCGGCCGCCGAAGCCAGCGCGCCAAGTGTTCGAGGCTATCGTGTACGTGCTTCGCACGGGCTGCCAGTGGAAGGCATTGCCCAAGGAACGTTTCGGCAGCGCCAGTGCCGTGCACAAGCGCTTCCTCGAGTGGGAGCGTGCTGGCTTCTTCGAGTCGTTGTGGAAGGCCGGGCTGGCTGAGTACGACGAGATGGCCGGCATCATCTGGCGATGGCAGAGCGTAGACGGGGCGATGATGAAAGCACCACTCGCGCAAGAAGCCGCCGGCCCGAACCCGACGGACCGGGGAAAAAAAGGGAAGCAAGCGACACCTGTTGGTGGACGGTCGTGGCGTCCCGTTGTCGCTCATCGTGACCGGGGCAACGTCAATGACGGCAAGCGACTGGACGAAGTTCTCCAGGCCATTGTCGTCAAGCGCGAACGTCCACCAATTCGCCGAAACAAGCACCTATGCGCCGACGCGGGCTACCGGAGCGCAGAGAACTTGCAGGTCATTGAGGAGCATGGCTACATTGCTCATGTCGTTGACCGCAAGCGCGAGGCCGAAGCCAAGCGCAGGCACCCAGACAAGAAGGCTCGGCGCTGGGTAGTCGAGGTTTGCCACAGTTGGTTCAATCGCTTCCGCAAGCTATTGGTGCGATATGAAAAACTGGAGCGCAGCTTCGTCGCGCTCAACCACCTTGCCGCCGCAATCATTGCCTTCCGTCGCGTGCCTCTTGCCGTCAATATTATTTACGGATAAGTTCTTAGTCGGAACAGGCACGTGACACTGTGCGGTCTCGCGCAAGTTCTCGGCCCATCCGGCAACATTGGCGAGAGTTGATGGTGCCGGAGAAGCAACGGCGGCATCGAGCCAACATGTCGTGTTGTGGATCGCGTCATTGGCAGCGCTACCAAGACGTGCATGCCTGAGCATGATGTAGAACGCGTGGGCATCCTCGTGCGACCAGGTCAGCCGGCTCATCCCGATCGCGAACAGGTCTGCGTACGTCTCCTGCCACAGCTGCGTGCTCGGAATCAGTTGCGCTTGCGCGAACGTATGCACGTCCACAACCGCGGCTCGGTCGCTCGGTGCAATCGAGTGCGTTCCGAAAGCCGACGGATCTTTGAACGAAGGTGTAGGCACCTTCTTCGGCGTCGCTGACGTCTTGCGCGCCGAACTGCAGTGAGGTGCGTTTGAGCAAGGCCCCCACATGATCGAGCAATAAGAATGGGGCGCACAACGCCACGTCAGCATCAACCGCGCGCAACGGCCTGTCAAGAGCCGAGGCCAGAGCGGCGGCAGACGCGCGAGTGCCGTTCATCTTCCAGTTGCCAACTACGAGTCTTTTCTTTGTCGCCATCGCGAATCCAGCATCAGCTCAGCGGTTCACCAACGCAGTGCCGCTGTGTGCACCGGGGCGTCCCACAACGCCTTCAACTCGGCATCGAGTACGGTGACCGTGAGCGACGCTCCCGCCATCTCGAGTGCAGTGGTGAAGTTGCCGACCAGTGATCGAACCGGGTTCATGCCCAGTGACTTCAGTTGCTTATGCGCGCTGTTGTAAAGGAGATAGAGCTCCATCAACGGTGTACCGCCGAATCCATTGACGTGTAGCAGTAGCTCGCTGCCAGCCGGAGGCGCCAGATCGCGCAGGATCGCGGACACCAGTTCGTCGACGATCACGTCGGCGCGCTGGACTCGTTCGCGTCGACGGCCCGGTTCGCCGTGGATCCCTACCCCAACCTCCATCTCGCTGTCGCTGATCTCGAAGGTGACGCGGCCAGCGGCCGGTACTGTGCAGCTGGTGAGCGCGACGCCCATAGACGCGGTCGCCTTGTTGACCCGGTCACCCAGCGCCTTGCACTCAGCCAGGCTTGCGCCGGCTTCGGCCGCAGCGCCAACCATCTTCTCGACGATGACGGTGCCGGCCACGCCGCGCCGTCCTGTCGTGTGGGTCGAATTCTCGACCGCCACGTCGTCGTTGACCAGCACGGTGGCGTTCTCGATTTGCAGCATCTCGCTTGCGATCTGGAAGTTCATCGAGTCACCGGCGTAGTTTTTGACGATGAACAGTACGCCCGCGCCCATGTCTGCATCGTGCGCTGCGGCAAGCATTTGATCCGGCGTGGGCGACGTGAAGACCTGTCCAGGGCAAGCAGCGTCAAGCATGCCCTTGCCAATGAAGCCAACGTGCAGCGGCTCATGGCCCGAGCCGCCGCCCGACAACACTGCGACCTTCTTGCCGACCGAGCGTTGCGCGCGACGGACGAACGTGGGTTCGTACTGCGCTGCAAGCAAGTCCGGATGGGCCTGCGTCATGCCTTCGAGCGCCTCGCGCAGCATGGTTTGGGGATCGTTGATGAACTTCTTCATGGGTGTCTCCTCGGAATGCGTTAGGAATTGAGCACTTCGGCGCAGACCGCCGCGATCGCGACTTCGCTGGTCTTGCATCCGGGGTCGATGTGTCCCAGCGCGCGCTCGCCGAGCGAGTAGGCGCGCCCCTTCGTTGCGATCATGTCGCGCGTGGCCAGCATGTTGCGGGTGGCCTCGGCATTGAGGCTTTCGCACAATTCGGGCAGCGCGACGCCGTCCTTGTTCAGCTTGATCAGCAGCCTCGACACCGGGATCAGAACGTCGAGCATCGTCTTCTCGCCCACATCCGCCTTGCCGCGCTGCTTGATGGCTTCCACCCCCGCTGCGAAGGCTTGCGCGAAGTCACTGCGACTCGGCGCATCGTTTCCCTTAAGCGCCTTACCCATCGCAATGAAGAACCCCGAGATCAGGGGGCCAGACGCACCTCCAATGGTGGACAGAAGCTTCATGCCGATCGAGTTCAGAGCGGCGCTGGGAGTTTGGCGCTCTAGCTCCGCTTGCATGGCGACGAGAACCTCGCAGCCGCGCTTGACGTTGAGATAGTGGTCGCCGTCGCCAATGGCGCGGTCGAGTGATTCGATGTCGGCCTCGTTGGCGATGACCGAGTCATGCACCGCATGGAGGCAGGCAACGATGAGAGTGGTGTTCATAGGAGTTTCCTTGGAGGTCGGTTCTGCGAATTTGGTGGTGTTGGTCACGCTGTCGAGACGCGGTCGCCGGCGTCGTCGAAGAACAGGCAGTTCGCCGGCGGGAATCGCAACCTGACGCGGCTACCTATCGGCGCCGGGTAGTTGGCGGTGAAGCGTGCCCTGACGTCGATCCCGCCTCGCTCGGCCACGATCAGGTGCTTCACGAGAGAGCACTCGACGACGGTGAACGCATCGTCCCCGTCCTCCAGGCTCACTTCGACGTCCTCGGGGCGAACGGCGGCGTGTCTGGCACGACGCAGCGCGCTGCCATGGAACCATGCGACAGGCAAAACGTTGATGGTCGGCGCACCGAGGCGTTGAGCCACCGCCAGACAATTCGGATCTCGGTAGATCTGCTCAGGTGTTCCCACCTGGAGGATCCGACCGCCCTCCAAGATCGCGATGCGGTCAGCCATCGTCGTTGCCTCGACCTGATCATGGGTCACGTACAGGACAGTCGCCTTGGTACTTTGCTGGATGCGCCTGAGTTCCACACGCAACTCCTCACGCAGCTTCGCGTCGAGCGACGACAGCGGCTCGTCCATCAGAAACACGGCAGGTTGTCGAACCAAAGCGCGACCGATGGCTACGCGCTGCATCTCGCCACCGGACAGCGCCGTAGCCTTTCGTTGCAGCTTCGCTTCGATATGCAGCAGCTTTGCCACCGCTTGCACCCGCGCATCGATGCTTGCGGGGTCCTGCCGACGCAACGGCGAGCGCAGCGGAAACGCGATGTTGTCGTAGACGGTCAGATGCGGGTAAAGCGAGTACTGTTGAAAGACGAATGCGCAGTCGCGATGCGAAGCCGGCACGGCCGTGACGTCCTTGCCCGCTAAGCGAACCATTCCGCTATCAGGCTGCTCGAGGCCGGCGATCAGTCGCAGCGTCGTTGTTTTCCCGGCGCCGCTGGGCCCGAGCATCACAAAGAATTCGCCATCAGCGACATCGAGCGCCAAGCCGTCTACGGCCCTGATCGTCCCGAAATTCTTGGTGACGGACTGAATCGAGACACTAGCCATGACGCATTCCCGGACGGTGTTGCACGGTGGAATCGCTGGCGAGCAGAAACTCAGTCTTCGAATCGAACAGTACGAGCCGTCCGGTCTGCAGCCGGATCCCGACGGCCTCGCCCTGCGCGGGGCGAACGTTCTTGGGCGCGACCGCCTTCAACGTGCCCAAAGGAGAGTCGATGCTTGCGACCCAGTGCGAGCCGAAGTACTCGCAGTAGTCGATGCGTGCCGGGATGCCTTCCCCTGCGGGAAGCAGATCGACGTGTTCTGGACGTACCCCCAGGACGGCTTGGCTGGCGCCAGCCCGCATCGAAGGAATAGCGACGCTTGCCTTGGCGAATCGCGCTGTAGTGTCCCCCTGCGCCACGCCCTGAGCCAAGGGCAACAGATTCATTGCCGGGCGGCCGATGAAGCTGGCAACAAACATCGAACTTGGAAAGTTGTAGATGCCCTCCGTGCTGTCCGCCTGCAGGATCTCGCCTTTGTTCATGACGACGATGTAGTCCGCCAGTGCCATCGCTTCGTTCTGGTCATGCGTCACGAACACGGTGGTCGTCGCCAGGCGGTCATGCAGCTTGCGCAGCTCGACGCACATCACCTCGCGGAACTCCGCGTCGAGCGTGCCAAGCGGCTCGTCCATCAGAAAGGCCTTGGGCTCTCGAACGATGGCGCGCCCGAGCGCGACGCGCTGACGGTCGCCGCCGGCAAGACCGCCAACGCGATGGCCGAGCAAATGCTCAATGCGCAGGATGCCTGCCACCTCTTGGATGCGTCGATCGATCTCGATGCGGCTCAGGCCCTCATTGCGCAGTGGGAACTCGAGATTCGCCCGCACGCCCATGTGCGGATAGAGCGCGAACAGCTGGAAGACCATCGCGATGTCTCGCTCTCGGGGACGTCGATAGGTGACGTCTTCGCCGCCGAGCAGAATCTGGCCGGACGTCGGGTACTCAAGGCCGGCGATCATTCGCAGCGTGGTCGTCTTGCCACAGCCGGATGGGCCGAGCAGCACGATGAACTTGCCGTCTTCGAGCACCAACGACGAGTCACTCACCGCGGTGAAGTCTGCGAATTGCTTATGAAGGTTTTTGATCTGTATTTCAGCCACGATCAGTCCTGCGGAAGCTTGACGGCGAGGGAGAACAAGACGACCCCAACCAATACGACGGTGAAGGAGTAGGAGAAGAGATCGAGCGACCAGGATTGCATCAGCATGACGAGGCCTGCTCCGAGCAGGCTCGCGCTGACGCGCTCCCACAAGACTCCGCGCTGCCACCAAGGCAGGGATATCTTTGGTTGGTTCATTTGCGAACGGCGCCGAAGGTCACTCCACGCAGCAGATGCTTGCGCAGAAGGATGGTGAAAAAGAGAACGGGGAGTAGGAACAGCGTGGTGCCTGCTGCCATCGCAGGCCAGTCGAGGCCACCCTCGCCGATGATGGTCGGGATAAAGGGCGGCGACGTCTGCGCGGCGCCGCTGGTCAGCAGCAGGGCGAACGCGTATTCATTCCAGGCGAAGATGAGGCAGAAGATTGCGGTCGTCGCGATGCCGGTGCTCGCTTGCGGCAGCACGACTTTCACGAACGCCTGCAGCCGCGTGTAGCCATCCACCATCGCCGCCTCCTCATATTCGCGCGGGATCTCGTCCATGAATCCCTTGAGCAACCAGACCGACAGCGACAGATTCACCACCGTGTACAGCAGCATCAGGCCGGTGTGCGTGTCGGTCAGATCGACCTGGCGGAACATCAGGTAGATCGGAATCGCGACGGCGATCGGCGGCATCATCCGCGTCGACAGAATGAAGAACAGAAGGTCGTTCTTCGCAGGCACCCGAAAGCGCGAGAACCCATAGGCGGCGAGTGTGCCCAGCACAACTGACAGGAACGTCGATCCGAAGCCAATGATCAGCGAGTTGCTGTAGCGGTCAACGAAGCGCGACGGCCCCGCCAGGATCATTTGCTGCTCGCGGATGAGCTTCTCGTACCAGGTCGTGGGAGGCGGCAGCTTTGCGAGCTCCTCGACACCGACCCGAGAGCGCGTGGTGAACAGATCCACGTAGCCGATGGCCGAGATCTGGGCCACCACCTTCGGCGGATAGGCAATCGCGTCCTGAGGCGTGCGCAGGCTGGTCATGACGATCCAGACGAGCGGAATCAACGACACGAGGGCGTAGCCGATAACGACGACGGCCGCGAACCACTTGGAGCCAGTGCTAGGCTCGAGCGGATGGTGAACGGTCGTGTTCATCGTTGCTTCACTCGGTCAAGAAATCGAACAGCCACCATCGACATGCCGTAAATCGACACGAAGAGGATGATGGCCAGAGCAGAGCTGTAGCCGGTGCGCCATTTCTCGAACGCCTCGCGCTTCAGGGTGATGGATGCGAGTTGGGTGATGGAGCCCGGACCGCCGTTTGTCAGCTGGTCGACGAGGTCGAACATCTTGAAGTTCTCGATGGCTCGGAACAGCACCGCCAGGACGATGAAAGGCATCACCATCGGCAGCGTCACGCGCCAGAACTTCGTCCATTCCGAAGCGCGATCGATCTCGGCAGCCTCATACAGGTAGGGCGGTATCGAGCGCAATCCTGCCAGCAACAAGAGCATCACGTAGGGCGCCCACATCCACGTGTCCACGAGGATGATGGCCCAAGGGGAGAGGTCGCCGTCCCCGAGCATCGTAAAGTCGGTCGGGCCGCCGACCATGCCCACGAGGTAGTTGAAGATCCCGTACTGCGGTTCGAAGAAGTACTTCCAGAACGTTCCTACGACTGCAGGCGCCAGCATCATGGGCAGCAAGATCGCGGTGCTCCAGAAGCTGTGCGAGCGGAAGCGCCGGTTGAGTAGCAGCGCCAGGCCGAAGCCAATGAGGATCTGCAGCGTGATGGACCAGCACAGGAAGTGCGCGGTGGCCTGCATGCTGGCCCACACGTCCTCATTGGTCAGGACGTGAACGTAGTTGGCCAGGCCCACCCAGTCGACGTCCAGGTTGGGGCGGTTGGCTCGGTAGTTCGTGAACGACAGGTAGATGGTCCAGAACAGCGGGAAGATGTTGAAGGCCAGAAGGAGGACGACGGTCGGCAGGATGAATATCCATGCCAGCGCCCGGTCCGATAGGCCGTGTCGTGCTGATTTCGAGGTGTTCATGGGAAGGACAAGGGGTTATCTGGGGCGCCCGGAAATCAGGAGCGCGAACCCTGCGTTCGCCGATGCTGCAGCCACACCGCATGAGCTCAAGCTCAGCGGACGCTTCGGAAATTCGATGGGGTGAGGAGGAGGTCGCCTGTTCGTGTACTCCCGCAGCGGCCTCCACTTCTGCTCACGGCCATCCCGACCACAAGCCGTTGATCAAGTCGTCATTTCAGCTTGCCGTCTTCCGTGAAGATTTCGGTCCAGTCCTTTAGAAGACCATCAAGCGCCTCATTCGGTGTGCCCTTGCCCGCCACGACGTAGTTGTGGACGCGGTTCTGCATCGCCAACAAAAGCTGCGCGTACGTCGGTTCAGCCCAGAAGTCCTTGGCCATCTTCATGGAGTCGAGGTAGACCTGCGCATAAGGTGTGCTCTTGTCGAAACCCGGCTTGTCCAATACCGAGAGGAGGCACGGTGCACCGCCAACGTTCCACCAGCGTTGCTGGATGTCGGGCTGTGCAAACCACTTCATGTACTGAAGCGCAAGGTCTTGCTTATCCGAGTATTTGACAACCGAGATGCCCTGGCCGCCGAGCTGGGAGTACTGCCTGTCACCCTTGGGCACGACGAAATAGCCCGTTTTGTCGCCGCCCACCTGCGGATCCTTGGAGATGCCCGAGAAAAACGCAATCCAGTTCATCTGCATCGCCACCTGTCCAGACTTGTACGCGTCCAGGTTCTCGGTCATGTAGGCATTCGAATGCCCCGGAGGCGTGCAGCAGTCATAGAGCTCCTTGTAGAGCCGGAGGCCCTTGATGGCGCCCGGGCCATTGATGAAGCCTTTCATGTCATACGGCTTCTTCGGGTTGTCGTACTCCATGCCGTAGGCGTACATGGTGTTGGTCACACCCATCGTGATGCCCTCAGAGCCGCGCTCTGTGAACAGCGCTGCGCCGTAGACCTTCTTGCCATCGATCACGCGGTTTTGGAAGAACTGGGCAATCGTCTTGAATTCGTCCCAGGTCTTCGGTGGTACGAGATCATGACCGGTCTTCTGCTTGAATTCGGCGCGCAGGTCGGGACGGGCAAACCAATCCTTGCGGTACGTGAACGCGACGGCGTCGCCCATGGCAGGTAGCGCGTAGTAATTCTTCGAGCCCTTGGGCCAGGTGGAGTAGCCCTCGACCGTCGCGGCGGCGAAGTCAGACATGCGAATGCCGTTCTTGTCGAAGAAATCGTTGAGCTTGACGTAGTGACCTTCCGTGGCGGCCGTTCCGATCCATTGGCTGTCGCCGATCAATAGGTCACACAGCTTGCCCTTGGAGTTGAGCTCGTTGAGCATCCGTTGGGCGTAGTTCGGCCAAGGCACGAACTCGTACTTCATCTGCACGCCGGTCTTCGCGGTGAAGTCCTTTGAAAGCTCCACGAGCGCATTGGCCGGATCCCAGGCCGCCCAGCACAGCGTCAACTGCTTCTGCTGCGCTTGTGCCGAGGTGGCAATCAACCCAGCCGCGGTGGCCAAGGCGGCCAAAAGCAGCTTCGAACGAGTCGTCTTCATTCGTTGTCTCCGTGTATCTATGAATCTCAAGGTGGCACTGCCACCTCGACCTGGACGTGCTCCACGCGGAACGAGCTTGGCCGCGGCGAGCGGCCATCCCATCCTCAACACATCACGGCGCGAGTCTAAATACATCAATAAATAACCCAATCAGTGACTACCCTAGCCACACCATGTTGGTTTTTTCCGATGGGCAACGAGGCGCCCGTCGCCCTTTGAGGGCCCCAAGATCGGAGAAAATAGTGAGCGCGTTGGGGAATGGCATCATTTGGTGCCATAAACCCCATCACTTCGCCCGACGGGCCACCGCAGCCGAAGCCCGCCCAGCGAGGCCAGGGGGTGCTGCGCACGTGCAACGCATTTCGCTGGAAACCGGCCGAACACTCGCCACCGCGCCGCGCAATCGGGCGTTCCTGGAGGCGCAGGGCCCTCGATGAGCAGGTAGCATCGGCCCCTACTCGACCGCTCCACGCCGCCTCGAATGAAGCGCCCTGGGCGAGAATGCCTTCCGCCTCAGAACTCAGCCGTTCTCAATGTCATCCGCCCTGCAGGTCACCATCTCTCAGCTTGCCAAGGCGGCGGGCGTCAGCACGACCACGGTGGACCGCGTACTCAACGATCGCGCCGGCGTCAATCCTGCGACAGCCAAGAAGGTCAGAGAGGCCTTGGCCACTCTGGGAGGCGCGGTGCCGATGCCAGGACGCCCCAAGTCGTCAACGCCGAACTACCGCTTTGCATTCGTCCTTCCCAAGACGCGGACTGCTTTCTTCGACGGTGTCGATCGCATCGTCGCACAGAGCGCCGGCGAATTCCGCCATCAGCACATCACCGAGTTCACGTTGCGGCTGCCTGCGCACGACCCGAACGCGTTCGCCGAGGAACTGGCCAAACTGACCGACTACGGAGGACTCGCCGTGCTTGCGCCTGACGCTCCGCAGGTCAAGCTCGCCATCAACGAACTCGTGCAAGCGGGTGTCCAGGTCATCACGCTGTTTTCGGACGTCGCGGGTTCAATGCGCGCGGCATTCCTGGGCGCGGACAACCGTGCGGCGGGACGGACAGCAGGCCTGTTGCTCGGCAAGAGCTTGCCGTCAGCGGCCAAGGCCCGCACAGCCCTGTTCTCCCCGCCGACGCGCTACGCGGCGGAGGTGGACCGCCGCATGGGCTACGCGCAGTACATGGAGCAGCGTTACCCCGAGGTCGAGGTCGCCCGCTTCCTCGAGACGCCAGAGACGGAGGAAGAGGCGTATCGCTATGCGATGGACTGCCTCCCGCCAGCCAAGTCAGCGAAGGCGATCTCGGCGGCCTACAACGTCGCAGGCGGCTCGTTCGGCATCGGCCGCGCGCTGGCCGAGCGAGGCTACGCTGGGCACGTTCCGTTCGCAGTACACGAGCTCGTCGAGGTCCATCGCTCGATGCTCGCTTCGGGCGCGGTCGACTACGTTCTGCATCAGGACGCCTACCTATCCGTGTCGGCCGCCGCTCGGACTCTCCGGGCGTTGCAAGACCGCGTGCGCGGTGCGCTGACGACGTTCCGCAATCCCCGCGTAGAGATCGTCACGCAGGAAAACCTCGCATGACACCGACCGGCAGCCGCGCGATGATGGGATCTGGCCGGTCGGCCAAAACGGCAACGGCTGGACCTACCCTCCGACCATGAAGAAATTCCTGAATGACCCCAACGACTTCGTCAGCGAGAGTCTGTCGGGTTTTGCCGCGGCCCATTCCGATATCGTTGAGCTGAGTACAGCGCCACTCGTGGTGCGCCGCCGGGTCGCAAAACGCCGCGGCGTGGCGGTGGTCTCTGGCGGGGGTTCGGGTCACGAGCCCCTGCACGTGGGCTATGTCGGCACAGGCATGCTCGACGCCGCCTGCCCCGGCGCGGTGTTCACCTCACCGACGCCGGGCCAGATCGCCGCAGCCGTCAAGCAAGTCGCGCGAGCCGATGGCGTCGTTCTGGTGGTCAAGAACTACGCTGGCGACGTGAAATGTTTCGAGCTCGCACGAGACATGCTCGAGGTGCCGGCCGAGCTGGTTCTTGTGAATGACGATGTTGCGATGGTCGGCCAGCAACACGTGACAGATCGCCGTGGGGTGGCCGGCACGGTGCTCGTCGAGCGCATCGTGGGCGCGGCCGCCGAGCGCGGACTGAGCCTGCCCGAATGCAAGCGGATGGGTGATCGGGCGAACCAATCAACATCGACCATGGGCGTCGCGCTGACGAATTGTTCTGTGCCTGGCGCCGCATCGACTTTCGAGATCGGCGCCGACGAGGTGGAACTCGGCGTAGGGCTGCACGGCGAGCCGGGTCAGTCACGCATCAAGTCGACGAACGCTCGAGAAGTCGCGCGCCTGCTGGTGGCGTCGATCGCGGCAGACCTCAAGCTCGCCGCCGGCGAGACCGTCCTGCTGATGACAAACGGTTTGGGAGGCACCCCGCTGGGCGAGCTCTACCTGCTTCACGCAATGGCGCTCGCCGAGTTGGCGCGCCTGGGCGTGGACGTCCGCCGCACACTGGTGGGCAACTTTGCCACCGCGCTTGAGAGCGCTGGGGCATCGGTAACGATCATGCGGCTCGATGACGAACTGCTCTCCCTCTGGGATTCGCCTGTGCATACCACCGCACTGCGCTGGTAGCCGTAGGTGTCCGGCGTACGGGCGCGGCGAGGCTCATGAGCCAAGCTGAATGAGTTCGATCTTGTAGCCGTCCGGATCCTGTACGAACGCGATGACGGTCGTCCCGCCCTTGACTGGACCAGCCTCCCGAGTGATCGTCCCGCCGCCGGCGCGCACCCGCTCGCATGCGGCTGCGACGTCCGGCACGCCGAGCGCGAGGTGGCCGTAAGCTGTGCCGAGTTCATATCGTTCGACCCCGTAGTTATAGGTGAGCTCGATCTCGGCGCCTTCGCCCTCGCCATGGTCAACGCCGGCACCGAAACCGAGGAAGGCCAAGGTGTATTGCTGTTCTGGGCGATCGTTTCGACGTCGCAGGGTCATTCCGAAGTGACGTGTGTAGAAATCGATAGAGCGTTGGAGGTTGCCGACGCGCAGCATCGTATGAAGCAGTTTCATTGACGTAGTAGGTTGAAAATCGATGGGAATGCTCACAGGTGGAAGCCTGCGACGACCGCGTCGAGCTTGACTGCTTGCTCTTCGAGCGAGTACGTCGCTGCACTGGCTTCCTCGACCATTGCGGCATTCTGTTGGGTGTTGGCATCGAGATGGCGCATCGTCTGGTTGATCTGCTCGATGCCTGTTTGCTGCGCTTGGCTGGCCGCCAGGATCTCGGTGGCAAGAGTCGCGAAGCCTTTGACCTGCTGGGTGATCGCCTCCATCCGGCGACCGGTGGTGTCCACCAGGACCGTACCGGCGTCGACCTTCTTCGCTGAGTCAACAATCAGGGCCTTGATCTCTTTCGCAGCGCTGGCCGAGCGCTGCGCCAAACCACGGACTTCCGCGGCGACAACGGCGAAACCGCGGCCCTGCTCGCCGGCGCGCGCCGACTCTACCGCGGCGTTCAGCGCCAGGATGTTGGTCTGGAATGCGATGCCATCGATCACACCGATGATCTCCGAGATCTTTCGCGAAGATTCACTGATGGACTCCATCGTGTTGACGACCTGCGCGAAGGCAACGCCGCCTTCCGAAACGGCGTTCGATGCGTCGGAGGCCAACGAGTTGGCAAGCCGGGCACTCTCAGCGTTGCGCTGAGTCGAGCTGCTGATGTCTTCAATGGAAGCAGCGGTCTCCTGCAGCGAACTGGCTTGGTGCTCGGTTCGGAGCGACAGATCCGCGTTGCCTACAGACACCTCGCGCGACGCAGACGCGATCGCGCCGGTGCTGGACGCCACCTGCTTGAGCATCTCCTGCAGGCGTGCAAGGAAGGTGTTGAGGCTCGTCGCCACCGCGTCGAGCTCAAAGCCAGCGCCCAGGGGAAGACGACGCGTCAGATCGGCATCGCCCGAGGACAGGGCGTCCATGTTCGTGCGCAGCAGGACGAGACGGCGCATGATGTAGCGCACGCTCCCAAGCGCCACCAACAGCATCAGGCACAACATGGGCAACTGCGCCATCGCCAAGCGGCCGAGGATGCGATCGCTGTCCTGCGTCAGCAGCCGAGTCGGCAGGCTGGCAGCAAGAAACCAGGGGCTACCCGGAATCGGGCGAACGAACATCGTGTGCGGCTCACCCTCCGACTCAAATTGCACCTTCTGCGCGGCGCCGCTTTCGGCCGCGCTCATCACCTGCTGAAGCTTCGCGGCCATGGGCGAATGTCCAGCCAAGTCGGAGACGTTGCGCATTACGACAGGCTCCTTCTCATAGCTGGTGTTGCTGACGACCTTGCCATCGGCCTCGACGATCAGGATCTGGCCGTGAATCCGCGACTCTGTCTCCGCGGCCAGCGCGTTGAAGAAGGCAAGAGACACGTTGATGGTGGACACGCCGTACAGCTCGGATCCTTTGTAGATACCCATGCCGCACGCCGTGCGAGGCTGGGGGCTGGCCGCGTCGGCGAATGCCTTCGACCAGCCGCAGGCTCCACGTGGAGCTTTCACGCCGTTGTCGTACCAGGATTGCTCCCAGTACTTCAAGGAGTCCGGCGTGTTCCAGTAGTCGTTCACCTCGAGCTTGCCCGATCCGGCTTGGCGCACGAGGAATGAACTGAATTTGTCGCGCCCCGGCTCGCGCTTTCCCGGTAGTGGCCAGACACCGCCGCCGGCGACGTTGACGTCACCGTACTGGTCGATCAACCCGGGCAGCACCTTGTCGATATCGGCACTCTCCACCGAAGCGACGACCTGGGTGATCGCGCGCTGTTGCGCTTCCACGCGTTGCAATTCTTGGCGTATCCGCTCCGAAACTTCTCCGACCTTGGCCTCGACGATCTCGCCTTCGGAGCGTTCGAGCCCAGGCGTTACGAAAAGGTGCACGACCGCCAAGGTCGCCAGGACGACGAGGAGGAAGAAGCCGGCCAGCACAATCGTGAGGCGCGACTGCATGCTATTAAGGTAAGCCATCGGTTGTCTCGGATGAAGTGTTGTGGTCTCGCTTCTTCGGCATCACGACTGGTGTAGTTTATGGTGTTTGATGGGTTTCTTTAACATATCAACACCATTTTCTTTAGGCTCTGGCGAAGATTCCGCTGCCGAGCGTCGCCCGACGGCACCTCGAAGGCGAAGAACACGACAGCGAGGGATGGGTTCTTCGCCATGAGTACAGTCGAGTCGTTCACGGGTTGCCCGTACCTCCGAAGTGCCCAGCGGCGCGCCGTGCCAATTCACGTATCCCCGCTTAGTTGGAGTCCCCGACCGATCGTCCAGCGTGGGACAGTCAGTCTATTCGTGCGCTTCAGTGATCGCCGCGTCGGTCCCATCGACAGCGTGGCGTTGAATGACACCGAATCCAGTCACACCGTCGCCAGCCGTTGCCTGCTGTCTATGCAGCAACCGTGCTCTTTCAACAGGTTGCGACGTTCGATCCCTTGCCGCATGCTCTGAGTGAACGCTAGGAAACAGGACTGTCCGCCAGAAACTGCGCGACAGCATCGAGCATGGCGGGACCAGCAGCCGATGGCTGCAGTCCGCACACTTGATGCGTGGCTTCTCGCAAACGCCCGCACGCCATTCGTTGCCACACGCCGGCGAGTAGCCGCTCTTGCCCGCCTTGCTTTCCCACCGAACCGGATAGACGTCGGTCCGCCCGCGAAACAGGCGGCCAAAGAGAGCGATTTTCTCGTCCGTGGTCAACGGCGACGGAGCCGTTTGCGTGCCCGGCGGCGCGCCATCGCGCCACGCAATACCGTGCGCCTCAAGCAGTCCGGTCAGCCGGGCGTTTTCTGCGCGCAGCCATTCCAGTTCGCGCACCTGCCGATCAACGCTATCGTCCATCGCGAATCCTCAGCCGGACCACAGACCCGCCTCGGTCAGGCGACGCAGCAACGCACCCCGTGTCGCGTGGCGCACCAGCAAATTCCGCAGTGCGCGATCAAACGCCTTGGAATTGGAGGTGAGCGCGTAGCCTTCGGCCAGATCCGCCGTCGCTCGTACCGCCTGCTCATTCCCTTAGGCATCCTCGCCACGGAAATTCTCCGCGATCTGCCGGCAAAAGTGCTCAAGCCGTTCGGCGTCATCGTCATCCATCCCGGGGATGTCCTAGAGCTCGCCTATGCGATTCGAGCGAAGTCTGATAGAGCCGATTAAACTTCAGCTCCTTCTCTCCCTCAAAGCTCATGTCCAAACTCACCGCACTCAAGCAGCAAATTGCCGTACTCGAGGCTCAAGCCGAACGCCTTGCGAAGGCAGAAATGTCTTCTGCGATTGCCAAGATCAAGGACATCATGTCTGAGTTCAACCTGACCATCGAGCACCTGACTCAGACCGTCACCGGCAAGCGGCCAGCGAAGAAAGCAAAGGCGAAGAAGGCGTCGGTGGCCAAATACGTCGACCCGAAGACCGGCAAGACCTGGTCTGGATTTGGTCGCGCGCCGGGCTGGATTGCCGGAGCGAAGAATCGAGACGCCTTCCTTGTCGGTAAAAGCACGGCTGCAGACTCTGAAGCCAAGGCGCCGGCCACTGCCAAGAGGGCTGCAACCAAAGCTGCGAGGGCAGTCAAGGTTGCCAAGAATTCTACGAAGCCAGCGGCGAAGAAGGCCTCCGTCGTTGAAGCCGCACCGGTAGCTGCGAAGAAGAAGCCTGCGGCCAAGAAGGCCACCGCCAAGAGATCAGCGTCGAAAAAGCCTGCGTCGAAGCGTGCCGCAACGGTACCAGTCGGTCCGACCGGTACGCCGACGGTGTCGGCATAACGAGCGACCGTCGCCAACCTGCATCATTCATGTAGAAATGACGAACGCAGGCTTGGCCTCTATGCTGATCTCGGCCGGGCATGACTCAGGCGATTTCGGTCTGACCCGGGTTTGTGGCGCCCGGGCGCTATCTACATCAGTCTCGCGCATCCACTAGACGCTCGCGTGTCGCAGGTCGAATCGAGTTAGGGGGCTGGCCGCCCACAAGGACAGCATCCATGTCGCAACGGCCGAACTCTACCGAGCGGCAGGCCGATCGATCGCCGGCGCACACGCGCCGAGCAGTGCTCAGCGGTTGAAGCGCTCGATGAGATCATCGTGTTGTTGCCCAAACTTGTGGGCATTCTTTTGCAGCTTGGCCAGGTTCATAAGCTTCCAACGAATGGCCGGGAGGTCTTTGATGTGCCCAAACGGAAGCAAGCTCCAGTCCGGCTTGGCTTGTACCAGTGACAGCAGAAATCCGCGCTGGCGGCCCGACAAAGCCTTCGGGAGTTCGGCGAACAGCCTCCTTCGCGTCGCCTTTAGCTCCTCGAGCGTCACGGGAATGTTGGTCATGCCGATGAACTCAGCCTCGAAGATGGCGTCGATGTCCTGCTCGTTGGGGAAGAGTACCTCGTGCACCGGCCGATCGTGGCCCGCGAGATACACCACGAAGCAGTCAAGGAACTGCTCGGGCAACCCGAAACGCGAGAACATCAGTTGCACGTCGAACAGGTCCCGCGGGTGCTGGCGGTCCAGTGCGGCGACGAGCTTGCTGCCATAGAGCTCGGGCGTCGCCAGCACAGGTACTTCGACGTTGGCCGAAAACTTCTCCTGAGCCGCCGCCGTGAGCCCGGCTCGCACAGGAGGCAGTACGGTGCCACGAAAGACGAAATTGACTTCGACCTTGACTTCAACGCCATCGCCGGACACGAACATCTTGGCTTCGTTGCCGTCCCTGGTCTTGCGGAGTGTGGCTTCCAAGCCCAGCTTCTCGAGTCGCGCTTTGGCCGCAGCAAGCTCCTTGCCTATGGCCTGAAGCGCCTCATCGCGATTCATCTCGTGGGGCAGGAATACGACGTCGATATCGACCGACAGCCGCGGCATGTCTTGCACGAAGAGGTTGAGCGCCGTGCCTCCCTTCATCGCGAACGCCGCGGTCTCGAAGACCGAGGGAGCTACCGCGAGCAGCAATTGAACGGTGCGAGCGTATTCGTCGTTCATGTTGGACGCCTCAGGTTGAGTCGTTCGCCCGTCTTCGTCGCGGACACCCAGCGCTCGCCTCCACCCAGGCGCTCGCTATGATGGCGAGCGGCCGTCTTCCAGGGCAAGTCCAATTCGTCGGCGACGTTGTAGGCCAGTCGAATCACTTTGATGCGGTTCAAGTGCGCAAGGAGTTCCTCCAGCACTTGCAGTCGCGGCGACCGCACGCTTTCCAGCACGTGCCTGGCTTCTTCCAGGCCTTGGCGCTTCCCGACGTCGCTGAGCAATTCCAGCAGCGCGCGCTCGGGCGTCGAGACAAGGAGGTCGGCACGGCCGGATGGCAGAGGCGCCAGACCCAACTGCGGCGGCATGCTGGCGTCAAAGAGATGGGTAGCCTGGTAGTGCGCCGGGAACTCGGCCGTGAACCACCCGGGCAGTTTGGCTGGCTTGTCGCCCCATAGCGTCAATGTCTGTTGCAACCCCAGGTTGTGACGCACTCCGCGCCATGCGAGTGCCGTCTTTCCCGCGACATGGAGCCCCTGCATCGGGGCGGTCAGCCACACCAGGCAGGCGTCCCGATCCAGTTTGTCACCGGGCAACAAGTACACGCCATGGCCGAGCCGCTTCAGCCAGCCCTCCTCGCAAAGTCTCGCAGCCTGCTTCGACGAGAGGCCGCGCTCCCGCAGCCACGCCGTCCCGATGGGTTGTCCACGCGGCAGGTCAGACAGCAGCTGGCGGAATAGAAGATTTGGTGAAGTTCCCATTGGCCGCGAATTATGAACATTAATCTATGCCGACGTCCAAGTCTGCATGACGCAAGGCATGACGGAGACTCTACTCGTCAGCCTGTTGCGTGCATACAAATCATGCGCATATTCGCATTCAGTGCGAATAACTTGAATTTTTCTATGCCAAAACCGGCCGCCGATCGTGGCCGGAGCCGTTCAGCAAATTGCCATTTCATCTGGATTTCTTTGTCCATCTAGATTTGACACTTTGGCCGTATACTTTGGACATGATAGAAACAAAGACCGCGATGACGCCGCAGGGCTTCAAGGCTTCGATCGAGGAGCTGGGACTCACGATGCCCGAGGCCGCGCTGCTTTTGGGGCTCTCCGACCGCACGCTGCGACGCTACTTGGACGATGAAGATCCGAATGCAGCGGAGCCCGTGACCGTCCCAGGCCCCGTCGAGCAGGCATTGCGCGCTTGGCTGCGCTTGCATCGGCAAGGTCTCGCTTGGCGGCCCGACGCGCAGTCGATTGAGGCCCGAAACGATTCCTCGATCGCCCAGCACCGCCTTCATAGCCTGGAACTCGATGAGATGCTTCAACGCGTCAAGGCGCGCGGGGGGCCGTCGCTGCCCTGGGAGGTTGACCTCGAGCGCGGCCGGGCGACGCTGGGGGCTATGACGTTTACGTTCTACAGGCTCGCGAACGGTGGCTTCTCGCCGCAAAGCTATACCCGTCGCGACATGCCGCCGGACGCGCAACGTGATTGGCCCATGCTGGAAGAAGGTTTCGCTTGTGTCGCGCGCGAGTTGGGCCGCCAGGGGTTTGTTGTGAGTCCGCCCGTGTCGCTCGGCACCGCGGGCATCTACCAAGATCAGGTCATCTTGTGGGAAGACCGGCCGTTTCCGACGTTCGTGCTGCGGATCCCCGTCGACATCGCGCGCGCGGCATCCGGCGCCGGTTCCGACCAGCCCCTCTCGCGGCTGCTGGACTTCATGAATTCCAACCGAGGCGCTTTGGCTCGCCTGGCACTCCGTCTGGTTGCCGAGGAGCGGGGTGCGATCAACAGCCTGGGGGCGCGCGAAATCGTTCTGGACGCAGCGCAGTTGCGGGACGCAAAGCTGCGTCGGCGCATCTTCGATTGATCGAGAGAAAGCACGCCATGCCGCCGCGCCAAAATCCGAAACTTGGGCAGACGTCCAAACTCGATCCGTACTGCGAATTCAGAGACGACCACGAACGACGCCTGGCCCTGCGCTCGCGAGATGTGCGCCTGTCGATCATCGCCTTGGCGTTGCTGTTCGGGCCGCACCTGGGCGGAGTCGGGGCAATGATCCTCAGATGGCTTTGAATGCCGACTTAACCCTGTCGCTGCGACGGTTCGCACGGGGCCGAGGCTACCCCTACGGCTGATCAAGCGCTGCAGTGGGATTCAACGCCTGTGGAGATTCGGAGGTTCTCGACGCGACCCGATCCCCCGTCAGGCCGTTGCGAAGGGCCTTGAAGCCTCTGTCGCGCTCCATGAACGCTGCGAGCATGTGCGGCACCAGCGCGAGCACGTCGACCGGCTCGTTCCACGCCTGCGCATGCAGATCGGCGTAGCGATCGAGCGAGGCCTTCAGTTCGACCGACACCGTGATCGTCAATTTGACCGTCTCGGTTCGGGGCAGCGGCCCCAGCCGCAATTTGCCATGCGTTGAGTTGGTCATTGCGACGATCCTCGCTGGAAGAACAGCGGCTGATACGGCCGCAGGATAAGGTCCTTGTTCACCATCACGCGCATAGGGAACCCCGGCCGGATGGTCAGCGTCGGTTGGACGCTCAGGTTGCGCTTAGTGACCTCCTGGCCGACCTGATTCACCGTATCCTGCGAGCTGTCTCGCGCGGCGATGACGACGCGATTGCCGTCCGTGCTGTTCGCCGGCGCCGCCAGTTCGGCCCCGACGCCAAGCAGCGTGGACAGCGCGGCACCGGCGAGGATGCGATCCCAGTGCCAGTCGACGCCGTCCTCGAGTCCGGCATAGCCGGCCGGATCGACACCGGGCAGTCGGTCGAGCGCGATCGAGGAGGTGTCCGGCAGGATCAGCCGCGTCCACACGAGCAACACGCGCCGCTGCCCGAAGGCCACTTGACTGTCGTAGCGTCCCATCAGCCGCGAGCCCTGCGGAATCAGCAGGTAGCGTCCCGTGGCCGTGTCGTAGACGCCTTCCGTCACGCTGGCAATGACCTGTCCCGGCAAGTCAGAGTCGATGCCCGTCACCAGCGCCGCCGGAATGATCGTGCCTGCCATCACCTGGTACGGCGAAGCTGGCATCTGCAAGCTCACCGAGTTGCTTGCGGGACCATCGCCGGCGTTCGCCATGAACGCCTGCTTCTGATCCTGGCGGTTCTGCAGGGCCGTCGGGTCTGCCGTCTGCGACGACGCCGTTGCGGGCGGCATCGGGTTGAAAGGCAGGTTGCCGGAGGCTCGCTCGGGCACGGCCGGAGCACTGGCTGCCGGCGCCGCAATCCCAGCGCTGCCAGTGCGAAAGAACACCGAAGAGCGCGCCGCTTCCTCGGCGTCGCCCGGTTGCGCGAGGCGGCTTGCAGGCGCGTTGAAGGCAATCGCGCCGGCATTCGCATCGCGCTGCGCATGCACGATGGCCGGCCCCAGGTCACCGGGCAGAGGTTCGCCCAACACCGGCACGCTCGCCTTGGCTACCTTGGAATAGTCCTTGGGCAATTGATCCAGAGTCTCGGCGCGCGAGACCCGATCGACGTTGAACAGCTCCGCCGCCGCGTTCTGCGACCGCCGGTGCGACTGCAGCGACCACAGCGTCACGCCGAGCACGCCCGCACCGAACGCACCCGACAGCACCGCCAGCATGCGGCGGTTCAGCCGCGTGACGGGGCGTGGTGACGCGCGCAGCGCGAGCGCTTCCGGATCGTCCTTCGGTGGCACCTGATGAATGTCGGTAGTGCTCATGATCAGCGCCTCGGCGTTGTGCCCACCCCGTCGGTGCGCTCGATCCTCACGACCTGGGCCTTGTCCCCACCCAGCTTCAGTTCGGCCGCGCCGAACAAGCGGTCCACCACGTAGTACGGCGCACGGAAGCGGTAGTTCACGAGCTGCCCGTCCCCTTGCGGCCCGATCACGAACAGCGGCGGCAGCTCGCCCTGCGCGATGCCGGCGGGGAACTGGATGTAGACACGCTCGCCGTCGTCGAAAGCCCGCAGGGGCTTCCAGGGCGGGCTGTCGCCGCTGATCGCATAGCGGAAGCGGATCTGTTCCAGCGTCAAGCCGGTCTCGATCGGTGCATCGGCTCGAGCCTGCTGCGCCTGCTTCTGCAAGGCCAGCATGCGATCTTTCGGGTAATCCCAGGACACGGAGGCCATCCAGGCCTGCGGCGTCGACGACAGTTCGAGCAGGTAGGTGCGCCGATTCGTGGTGATGACGAGGTTGGTCTTGAGCCCCGTGCGCGTGGGCTTGACGAGGATGTTTACGCGCAGGGTGGCGCCATTGCCGCTGGCCGTATCCCCGACGATCCAGCGCACCGTGTCGCCGGCGGACACCGTCACCAGTTCCTCGCCCTGCTGCAGGGCGATCACGGTGACACGGCCCGGGCTCGTGTAGACCTGATACAGCGCCCCATCGGCGTACGGCCAGACCTGGATCGCGTTGACGTAGCCGTCGCGCGTCGGCGCGACACGAGCTTCCTCGTTGGCGCGCGAGACCCGCACCTTCTCGTCGGCCGGCTCCGGTGACGGCGTCGCATCGGCGTCAGCCGGCAGTGCCTTCAATTGCTCGGGCAACGGCAAGGGCTTGGGCACTTCGACCACGTCAACGGGCTTGGGTGGTTCAGCCTGCGGCTGCGCCTTCACCTCGGCCTGGGGTTCATCCAGCGTGATCGCGGGCGGCGGTTCGCCCTGCGTCGCGCAACCAGCGATGGCGCTCAGCAATGCCGCTGATACGGAAGTACGGAAATGTGCATTCATGACTTCTTGGCTCCTTCAACCGATTCGAGTTCACGGCTCCACGACAGGCCGTTGACGTAGATGCCCAGCGGGTTCTTGCGCAGCCGCTCCTCGGTGCGCGGCGGCTGCAGCACCACGGAGAGCACGGCCGTCCAGCGCTCGACGTCCGAGGGCGATCCATTCGCATAGGCGCGCTCGATCCAGCGCACCTGGAACGACGAGTCGCTGGCCCGCACGACGCTCGTGACTTCCACCGCGGTCGAGCTCTGCCCGATGCGCGAGAACGGATCGTTGGTGCGGGCGTAGTCGTTCAGCGTCGCGGCGCCGCGGTCGGTCGCGTAGTCGTAGGCTTCGAGCCAGTTCTGCCGCACCACGATCGGGTCGATCGACAGCGAACGAACGTCGTTCATGAACCGCGCCAAGTGGTAGGCGATCTGCGCGTCGGTTGGCTTGTACGGGGTGGCCGCCTCGCCGACCGCGTGCACCTGGCCGGCGTTGTCGACCTCGACCACGTAGGGTGTGACGATCGACTGTGCCGATCGCCACACCAGTCCCCCGGCCATGAGCAGTGCCAGCGACAGGCAGCCGAACGCCATGAGCCGCCAGTTCTTCGCCTGCACGCGCGCGCTGCCAATGCGCTGATCCCAGACCTGCGCGGCGGCCTGGTAGGGCGTGACGGGCGCGGGCGTGTCCGAATAGCGCACCTGGGGTCGTTTGAATCGCATGGATATGGCTCCTCAGGAATTCGAGCCGTCGTGGAGGGTCGGGCTGGCGCCACCGCCGCCGTGGTCGCCCGAACGCAGCACGTGCGCCGCGGTGCTGGCGGCATGGCCGGCCTGCTGCCGGCGGCGCATGCGCTGAGCCCATGCAGGCTCGGCGCCCGGCCCGGCGGCGTCGCCGACATCGGCCGAAGCCTTGGATGCGCCAGGCGCCGCAGCTTCGGCAACAAAGTTCGCCACCCGATCCTTGACCGCCTTGGCACCGGCTGCGACGCGCTGCCCGACCGCGCTGGCACCGCTCTTGGCGACATTGGCGAGGCCGGCACCTGCCGCACGAACCGGCCCCCCGCTGGATGCGGCAGCGCCTGTCTGATAGGCAGCCTTGGCGCCGCTCGCCATCGCGCTGGCCGAGCGTGCGGCCGCAGCGCCGCCCCCAATGGCCGCGCGCGCCGCGCCCGGTGCCATGCGGGCGGCAGCCGCGACTGCCGCTCCGCCGGCGGCGACAGCCGCGCCGCCGGCGACCGCCATGCCAGCCACGCCGAGCGCCGTTCCGGCGGCGGCACCCGCCCCGAGTTGCGGCGCGCCCGACACGAGCCCGGTCGCGATGCCCGGCCCGAAGATCCCCAACCCCAGCATCGCGAGCGCGGCCAACATGACGGTCAGCGCGTGATCGATGGACGGCTCGGCACCGGGCGCCGTCTGGAACTCTGCGAACAAGCCCGTCCCGATACCGACGATCACGGCCAGCACCAGCACCTTGATGCCCGAGGACACGACGTTGCCCAGCACGCGCTCGGCCAGGAATGCCGTCTTGTTCCAGAGCGCGAACGGCACCAGCACGAACCCGGCGAGCGTGGTGAGCTTGAACTCGATCAGCGTGATGAAAAGTTGCACGGCGAGCACGAAGAAACTCACGATCAGCACCAGCCACGCGAGGAACAGCACAACGATCACGTCGAGGTTCGCGAACACCTCGGGGAATCCCGTCATGTCGCTGATCTGCGCCATGATCGGCCGGGCCGCGTCGATGCCCGCCTTGGCCAATTGCCCCGGTTGAAGGAACTGCGCCGGGGTCATCCCCGAACCCGAGGCCGTCAGCCCCAGTCCGGCGAACGACCGGAACAGAATGCCCGCCAGGCTGTTGAAGTTGCCGAGGATGAACGCGAAGGCTCCGACGTAGAGCGCCTTCTTGACCAGCTTGGCGATCACGTCGTCGCCGCTGCCGCCGCCGGCATGGCTCATCGCCCAGAACAATCCCGCCAGCGTCACGTCGATCGCGACCAGCGTCGCGGTCAGGAAATGCACCTCGCCGCCGAGCAGCCCGAACCCCGAATCGATGTAGCGCGAGAAGACATCGAGGAAACGATCGATGACGGCGACGTCGTCCATGGCGTCAGTCCTTCGGCGAGGATGCCGCCGAGGCGGCGGGCACCGACGCCGGCCCAGAGGCGCGTGCCGGCGTACGCGGCGTGTACGGCGTGCCGCTGCCCATGAACCTTCGGCGCGTCGCCTCGGCCACCGCATTGCACCCGGCGTCGCCCACCTTGGCGTGATCCGCCTTGCACTGCGCGCGCAAGTCTTTCAGGCGCGCGGGATCGGCGGCCAGCGATTCCGGGGTGTCGGCCGGCGCCGATTTGCCGCAGGCCGACACCAGCAGCACGAGGCCAATGATCAGAAGTTGCTTCATGGTCGTTCCTTTGCTCAGAAACCGTAGAAGTCGACGGCGTACGGCGTGTATGGCGTGCCGCTGCCCTGGAAGCGCCGGCGCACTTCGACCGCGCGCTCTTGAACGGCAACCTGCCGCGCCTGCTCCAGCGCCGCGGCCCGTTCCTGCGTGATCTGCAGCTGCTGCGCCTGCATGGCCTGGCGCGACTGCAGCGCGAGCAGCTGGTTCGTGGCCTGGGCGGCCTGCAGCGCGCCCGCTGCGGACTGGCTGCCGTTCACGAGGTCCGTCAGCACCTGTGCGTCCGAGCTGAAGTTCTGAACCGCCTGCGACTGCAGCTGCGCCGCGGTGCGCAGCGCCTCGAGCGAGTTCTGCCAGCGCGTATGCGCATCGGCTGACATCTGGCTGCCCGACGTGCTCGCTGTGTAGGCGGTGGGATAGAGACGCGCGAACTGCGTCTCCATCTGCGTGAGATTGAAGGACAGCCCCTGTGCCTGCTGGATCAATTGGCCCGTCCGCGACAGGGAGGTCAGCAGCTGATTGAGGTCGCTGAAGTTCAGGCTCGTGAGGTTCTTCGCCTCGTTCATCAGCATCTGCGCTTCGTTCTGCAGCTGGTGGATCTGGTTGTTGACCTGCTGCAGGGCGCGCGCGGCCGTCTCGATGTTCTGCACCAGGTTCGCCGCATCGATCACCGCCCACTGCGCCTGCGCAGCCGGTGCGAGCGCGACGAGGCAAGCCGCGCAAGCGGCGATCAAGGTCTTCTTCATGACATGTACTCCTGCAGATTCGGGGAGGCAGACGGAAACGATGGGATGAGGTCGGCTGCCCAATCGAGGCCGCAATGGCGCAACCAGGCAGCGGGGAAGCCGGGGGCCGGACCAGACGCCGACACGGCGTCGATGGCGCGCTGGTGCTCCGGCGTCGAGGCGCCGGCGAAAGCCAGCGCGACCGGCCCCAGCCCGAGGTCGAACACTCGGTTGCCGAGTCGCGACTGGTAGTAGTAGTCGCGCTTGGGCTGTGCCTGCGCGACGATGTCGATCTGGCGGGCGTTGAGCCCGAAGCCCTCGTAGATCACCCGGATCTGCGGCTCGGTCGCCTGTGGGTTCGGCAGGAAGATGCGGCTGGCGCAGCTTTCGATGATCGCAGGCGCGATGCTCGACTCCTTGATGTCCGCGAGCGACTGCGTGGCGAAGATGACAGAGACGTTCTTCTTGCGCAGCGTCTTGAGCCACTGGCGGATACGCGATGCGAACGCCGGGTCGTCGAGGAACAGCCACGCCTCGTCGAGGATGAGCAACGTGGGCGAGCCATCGAAGCGCTCGTCGAACCGCGCGAAGAGGTACGACAGAACGGCCCGCGTCGCGGCCTTGCTGTGCATCAGCTCCTCCATCTCGAAGCCCTGCACGTCGGCCGATCCCAGCCGGTCGCGGTCCGCATCTAGCAGCTTGCCGTGGGCGCCGCCCAGCAAGTAGGGCTGCAGGGCCTGTCGCAGCGCATTCGACTGCAGCAGAACGCTCAGGCCCGTCATGGTTCGTTGTTCGAGCGGCGCGCTGGCCAGGCTGTTCAGCGCCGACCACACAGCATCCTTCTCGGCTGGGCCGATGACGACGCCTTCGTGCGCCAGCCGGCCTTCGATCCATTCGGAGGCCCACGCGCGGTAGCCGTCCTGGTCTATGCGCGCCAGCGGCTGGAACGCGATGGCGCCATCCGTTCCGAGGTCGTAGTGCTCGCCGCCCAGCCCGAGCACGGTGGCACGGATCGAACGCCCCATGTCGAAGGCGAGGACGCGCGATCCGGGGTAGCGCCGGAATTGCAGCGCCAAGGTCGCCAGCAGCACCGACTTGCCCATGCCGATCGGGCCGACCACGAGCGTGTTGCCGACATCGCCGATGTGCGTGACCAGGCGGAATGGCGTCGCACCGTCGGTGCGCGTCACGATCAGCGGCGGGCCGTCGAGGTGCTGGTTGCGCTCTTGGCCGGCCCACACCGCCGACACCGGCATCATGTGCCCAAGGTTCAGCGTCGAGACGATGGGCTGGCGCACGTTGGCATATGCGTGGCCCGGGATCGACGACAGCCAGGCGTCGACCGCGTTCAAGGTTTCCGGGATCGTAACGAAGCCGTGGCTCTGGATCGTTCGCTCCACCGCGCGCAGCTTCTCGTCCGCCGCGGCCGCGTCAACATCGAGCACGGTCACCGTCGCGGTGACGTAGCCGAAGGACACCTGGTCGCTGCCCAGTTCCTGCAGGGCCGCATCAGCATCCGTCGCCTTGTTGGACGCATCCGAGTCGACCAGCGGGCTCTCCTGCTGGAAGACGGTCTCGCGCAGCAGCGCCACGATGTTCTTGCGCTTGGCGAACCATTGGCGGCGCAGTCGCACCAGCTCGCTCTCGGCTTCGGCCTTGTCGAGGCACAGGAAGCGCGTGCTCCAACGATAGGCAAAGCCCAGGAGGTTGAGGTCGTCGAGCAGTCCAGGCCAGGTCGAGGTGGGAAAGCCGCGGACCGACAGAACGCGCAGATGCGCACGGCCCAGCATGGGCGCGAGGCCGCCCGTCAGCGGTTCGTCGGCCAGCAGCGCATCAAGGTGCATCGGCACTTCGGGCACGGCCACCGGATGCCGGCGCGTCGAGACGCAACCGTGAAGATAGGTCAGGGTCTGCGCGTCGTCGAGCCAATCGATCTCCGGCAGCACGCCTTCGAGCAGGCCGAAGAGACGCTCCGTCTCGGACACGAAAGCCGTCAAGCGCTCGCGCCAGTCGACGCCTTCCTGCCTGGTGTTCTCGTAGAGGAGCTTGGCGGCACGCGCCTTCGATTCCTCGGGCGGCAGGTAGAGCAGCGTGAGGTGATAGCTGCTCTCGAAGTGGCTCGCGTCTTCCTCGAATCCGGCGCGCCGTTCTTCGTCGACCAGCCAGGACAGCGGCTCGGGAAACGACGAGTCGGGGTAGTCTGCGGCCTCGCGGCGTTCGGCGTCTACGAACAGCGCCCAGCCGGAACCGAGCCGGCGCAAGGCGTTGTTCAAGCGCGCCGAGGTCGCGATCAACTCGCCCTGCGTCGCGCTGTCCAAGTCCGGCCCCCGGAAGCGCGCCGTGCGCTGGAACGAGCCGTCCTTGTCGAGCACGACACCGGGCGCGACCAGCCCGGCCCAGGGCAGCCAGTCGGCGAGCAGCGCCGGGCGCTTGCGGTATTCGGCCAGGTGCATCACGGTGCTACCTCACACGTCCAGCAGTGCGCGGTGCTTGAGGTGGCGCGCGAAGACCTGCATGAACTGCGGGTCCAGACGTGCGCCCCAGACGGCCATCGAGTGGCCGGCGATCCAGAGCGCGAGACCCGGCAGCCAGAGCTGCAGGCCCAGGCCCACGGCCGCCGCGAGGGTGCCGTTCGCGATCGCGACGGTGCGCGGCGCGCCGCCGAGCAGGATCGGCTCGGTCAGCGAGCGATGCAGCGGAATCTCGAAACCCGCGGCGAAGCCCGACGCATTGGCAGCGGTCGCAGTCATGCCACCACCGCCCCGCCCGTGAAGCTGAAGAAGGTCAGGAAGAACGACGAAGCTGCGAACGCGATCGACAGGCCGAACACGATCTGCACGAGCTTGCGGAAGCCGCCGCTGGTGTCGCCGAAGGCCAGCGTCAGGCCGGTCGAGATGATGATGATCACCGCGACAATCCGTGCGACTGGCCCCTGGATCGAGTCGAGGATGGACTGCAGCGGCGCCTCCCAGGGCATGTTCGCACCCGCCGCGTGGGTGGACAGAAGCGCGGCGAACAACAGCAAGGTGGCAACGGCCGTTTGCTGCAGAAGCGGTTCTACGGAAATTCGTGAAGTCTTCATGAAGGCTCTCCAGTGGTGGTTGAAGGGGTCGAGACAGAAGAAGGTGTCAGTTCGGTGCTGAGTTGGTAGCCGTTGCCATCGCAGCCGGTGACGCGACAGATCTCCTGCACGCGCCGGCTGCGACCGCGGCCGGCGATGAAGACGATCACGTTCACCGCCTCCGCGATGAGGGCGCGAGGCACGGTGAAGGACACCTCCTGCACCAGCTGTTCGAGGCGCGTCAACGCGCCAAGCGCGGAGCCCGCGTGCACGGTGGCGATGCCGCCGGGGTGTCCGGTACCCCAGGCCTTTATCAAGTCCAGCGCCTCGGCCCCGCGCACCTCGCCGACGACGATGCGATCGGGCCTCAGGCGCAGCGTGGCGCGCACCAGGTCGGCCATCGTGGTGACGCCTGGCTCGCTGCGCATGCCCACGTGGTCGTCGCTGCGGCACTGCAGTTCCATCGTGTCTTCGAGGATCAGCACGCGGTCTCGGGTCTCGGCGATCTCGTCGAGCAAGGCGTTGGCGAGCGTGGTCTTGCCCGTGCTGGTGCCGCCTGCGACGACGATGTTCAGCCGTTCGCGCACAGCAGACCGAAGGAAGGCTGCCTGCGGCGCGGACATCACGCCATCGGCCACGTAGTCCGCCAGGGTCATGATGCGCAGCGCGCGTTTGCGGATCGCGAACGATGGCGCGCGAACCACGGGCGGCAGGACGCCCAGAAAGCGCTCTCCCGTCTCGGGCAGTTCGGCCGAAAGAATCGGCAGGCCGGCATGCACTTCCGCACGCACGTGCGCCGCGACCAGCCGAATGATGCGTTCGACCACTGGCGGGGGCAGCGCGGCGCCGGTGGGTTCGCGGCCCGACCCGAGCCGATCCACCCAGAGCGAGCCGTCGGGATTCAACATCACCTCGACGACTTCGGGATCCTCGAGCGCCGTGGCGATCTCCGCACCCATGGCCGTGCGAAGCATGCGAATGCGACGCTCCACCGAAATCGCGGCGCTGCTGACGCCTGCTTCGCCGGCCTCCGCGTCATACTTTCGAATCACTGGGTGACTCCTTCAATTCTTGAGAAGGGATCGCGTCCGGGGACGCGTCGTCCGCTGTCGTTTCCCCAGACGCGTCCGGTTCGATCTCTTCATGAACCTCGCGAACGAGGCTGCGTCCGCGCTGGATGTGGCGGGCAAGCTGCTCGACGAATTGGGCGTACCGGACGCGGCCCTGCGCACGCGCGGCTTCCTGCTGGCCCTCGGGAATAGGCAGCGAGACCGTGAGGAAGTAGCGGACGTAGCGAGCAAGCGTCTCGATCAGGATCGATTGATCGCGCTCGAGCCGATCGAACTGGCGTGAGAGGCGATCCAGTCGCTTGGCGATCACCGCCTCGCGCCGATCCTCTGAATCCGGCACGAGGAAGGAGGCGAGCGCCGCCGCGATCACGGCGGACTTCGAGACGCCCCGGAGTGCGGCGAAGTCGTCGAGCCGCTTCGCATGGTCGGGCTCGATGAAGATGTTCAAACGAGCGCGCGTCATAGCGCGATCCCGTCGTCGGGGTCCTGGGCAGCGAGGCGCGCAGTACGCGTGAACTGTCGAGCCACGTCCTGCGGCCTCAGGGGCGCGTCATCCTCGTCGTCGAGCATCATCAGATCGCCCGCATCCGATTCGTGTGCGCCGGTAGACGCGAGCTCGAGCTCAGGCTTGAGCTGGTGACCGCCCTCGTCGGCGAATCCGCCCATGTTCAACGCAGACGAAGATGGGTCGACCGTGGCCGCAGCCAGATGACTCCAATCGTCCGGCCGCGCGGCAGGTCGATCGGCATAGACGCGCTCGGCAAGTGTCGGCGCCTTCAGCAAGCGCGGCGTGAAATTGCGGTCGAGGTAGTACCGCAGCTTGCGCGCCTTGATCGGCGGATGACCGGAGACCATGACCACCGATTCATCCGGCGGCAGCTGCATCACTTCGCCGGGCGTGAGCAGCGGTCGCGCGGTTTCCTGGCGCGACACCATCAGGTGCCCGAGCCAGGGCGCCAATCGGTGGCCGGCGTAGTTGCGCTGCGCACGCAGCTCAGTGGCCGTGCCCAGCGCTTCCGAAATGCGCTTGGCCGTGCGCTCGTCGTTCGTCGCGAACGCGATGCGCACATGACAGTTGTCCAAGATCGAATGGTTCTGGCCGTAAGCCTTGTCGACCTGGTTCAGCGATTGCGCGATCAAAACGGCCAGCAAGTCGTAGGCCGCCATGAAGGCCAAGGCCGACTCGAAGAAATCCAGCCGCCCAAGGGCTGGGAACTCATCGAGCATCAAAAGCAACTTGTGCCGGCGCGCGATGCCGTCCGAGCCGTCGAGCGATTCGGTCAGACGCCGGCCGATCTGGTTGAGGATCAGTCGGATCAGCGGCTTGGTGCGGCTGATGTCCGAGGGCGGAACCACCAGGTACAGCGACACCGGCGACTCCGCCGAGATCAGGTCGGCGATGCGCCAGTCGCAACGCGAGGTGACCTCGGCGACGGTCGGGTCGCGATACAGCCCCAGGAAGCTCATCGCAGTGGACAGCACACCGGATCGTTCGTTGTCGCTCTTGTTGAGCACTTCCCGGGCGGCCGATGCGACGACGGGATGCACCGTCTCGCCAAGGTGCCGCGTAGTCATCATCCGGTGCAGCGTGACCTCGAAGGGGCACGCGGGATCGGACAGGAAGTTTGCGACGCCACGCAGCGTTTTGTCTTCGCCGGCGTAGAGCACGTGCAGAATGGCGCCGACCAGCAGCGCATGGCTGGTCTTCTCCCAGTGGTTGCGCCGCTCAAGCGCGCCTTCGGGATCTACCAGGATGTCGGCGATGTTCTGCACGTCGCGGACTTCATGCGCACCGCGCCGAACTTCGAGCAGCGGGTTGTACGCCGCCGACCGAGCGTCGGTCGGGTTGAACAGCAGGCAGTGCGAGAAGCGCGAGCGCCAGCCCGCGGTCAGCGTCCAGTTCTCGCCCTTGATGTCGTGGATGACGGCGGAGCCGGGCCAGGACAGCAGCGTCGGAACCACAAGGCCGACACCTTTGCCCGACCGCGTTGGCGCGAAAGCCATCACGTGCTCGGGTCCGGCATGGCGCAGATAGTCGCCATCCTTGCCCGTCGTCCTTCCGAGGAAGACGCCTTCGGGCTTCGTCAGCCCGGCGTTATCGATCTCTTCATGCTCGGCCCAGCGTGCCGAGCCGTAGGTCGTGACGCGTCTCGTCGACCGTGCTCGCCAAACGGCAGTCGAGATGGCGGCGCCCGTGGCGAACAGACCGCTTGACGCCGCGATGGCCCCGCCACGCAGAAAGATGCCGGGCGCATAAGCATCGAAGAAGTACCACCACTCGAACAACTTCCACGGCTCGTAGACCGGAACGCCAGAGACGCCGAACCATGGCGCCCCGAGCCGCGCCTGGTAGCCGAGCGCAGCAGCAGTCCACTGCGTGGCCGTCCAGACGCCGCCCAATGCGACGCTGAACACCACGATGATCTGCCCGAACAAGACTCCGGTCGGCACTGGCCACCTCCTTCGCAACTCCAGCCCGCGTGCCACAGCGGCAGCGCGTTCGGAGTCTGGAATCGAGGCGGCGCTTTGCATACCCAGTCGGGCGTGCCACGGCGTACGCTGGCGGGTATATCGATCCGGTGACCAGTCCCCGGCCCTTGATGAGGCTCTCAGGCAGTCAAGGGACTGTGAGCATCGCAAGAGATGCCGAGCACGTCCAAGACCGATTTAGCGACGTATCGTCGCGACGCGATGAGCGATCGTAACGATCAATTCAAAGTTTTGACGTGTGCAAGAAAACGTTGCAGCGCATCCGGTAATCCGAAGCGCTGGTGCTTATGCAACAGGTACGTGGCAATGCGCACGTCTTCCATCAGTCGCACGGTCACTACATCGGTACGATTCAACGTATCGATGTGGCCGCTGTCAACCAAGCCGACGCCCAGTCCCGCACCGACGCGCGTGACGAGGCCCGATAACGAGCTCGCCTCGCCCGCGATCACAGGGGCAGCTGTGTACTTTCGAACAATGGCATCCGTCTGCTGCCGCATGCCCGGCTCATGCTCCGGATGACTGGCGATCATGGGGAAGGCCACGACGTCAGCGAGGGACACCGCTCTGAACGCGGCCAGCTCATGACCTGCCGGAGCCAAGGCCGTGAGCGGATAACTCCAGGCCTGTTCCTGTTCGATGGCGTCATCATCCGCTACCCCGAATGAGAAGCCGGCATCGACCTCCTCCCGTCGCAGCGCGGCCAGCAGCTCCGCCGCTCCCATTTCCGACAGCTCCAGCGCCGTCTCGGGCGCCAGGTCACGCCAACTGGCGAAGCACTCCACGAGTTTGGGCTGGGCAATGTCATCAGCCACACCGATGCGCAGCGGCGCGCGATAGCGAAGATCGGTTTCGCGTACCACGCGCTTGGTTCGCTCGACGCGAAGGAGAATGTTGCGCGCTTCGTCCAGGAGCCTTGCGCCAGCTGGCGTTAGTCGCAGACTGCGCGGGGTGCGAACGAACAGAAGAACACCCAACTGCTCTTCCAGATCGCGGACGGTGCGCGACAACGGTGTCTGGTCGACATGGACACGCTCCGCGGCACGGCGAAAGTTCAATTCCTCAGCAACGGCAACGAAATAGCGAAAGTGGCGAAGTTCGATCATCTGTCGGCGTCAATTCAACGGCAGTCTGGCCCGTGTCGCAGTGAAGGTCGTGCAAACGATGATCTGCGACAGCAAGGCGCCATGCCCGCTGGACAAGGTCAACCGGCAGTTCAAGGCCGACCGGCCGAACCAGCTCTGGGTCTCGGACTTCACCTACGTTTCGACGTGGCAGGGTTGGCAGTACGTGGCCTTCGTCATCGACGTCTTCGCCAGGCGCATCGTCGGCTGGCGCGTCAGCAGTTCGATGCGAACGGACTGCGTCCTCGATGCTCTGGAGCAGGTGTTGTATGCACGGCAGCCAGAGCGAGATCGCAGCCTCGCGATTCACTCCGACCGCGGATCGCAATACGTGTCTATCGCTACAGCCAGCGGTTAGCCGAAGCCGGAGTCGAGCCGCGGGTTGGTAGCAAGGGTGACAGCTACGACAACGCCCTGGCCGAGGCGATCAACGGGCTCTACAAGGCCGAATTGATCCATCGCCGGGCGCCCTGGAAGACCAAGGAGTCCTTGGAACTTGCGACGCTCGAATAGGTGTCCTGGTTCAACCACCACCGACTGCTGGAGAACATCGGCTACATCCCGCCAGCCGAGGCTGAGGCAAACTACTACCGGCATCTCGCCGAGCAGGCAGTCATACCGGCCTGACTTAAACCAACCGGCCTCCACAGAACCCGGGGCGATTCACACTGTCTGCGGACTTTGGAACCTGGCACTTTCAACAGCCACTTTTCGAGCATTCCCTGACAGTCAAGAGTTCGAAATAAAGACACCCGCGGAAATGCCGACGGGCTCCCGCAATGGAGGGAAACTCGCTCATTTCGAACCGCCTTTTCGTGCCCCTGAGTTCGCACCATTGCTATTCAAGGATGGCGGATTCACTTCGAGGGTCGCAGAGAAGCTTGGAGGCGCAAGGAAGTCGTCAATCTTGAATCTTCTGATGTTGTCATTGTCTACCGTGAAGACGACTGGGCCGACATCGGAGTGCAGCGCCTTGCCCTCTAGGGCGCGGACGGCTTGATCAATTGCAATTCGTCCCTGAATGGCCATGAAATCGACAGGCGAGGCCAGGACTTGACCACCCCTTATGGCATCGTAAACGCCTGGCGTCATGTAGAACGAAAGCAACTTGATGGTGCCCTCCTTGTGCAGTTCTTTCAAGATGCCGACGCCAACCTCCGCAGTCACCCCCGTACCGACGATGTATGAAACGTCTGGGTTGTGCGAAAGAACGCTTCGAATGAGGTCTCCTTGCACCTGCTTCCCCGTGTCGCCGTAGACGGGCGGCAGGATCTCAAGAGCACTCCACGAGGTCGCGTCCATGAAGCCTTTGTTAGCGGCAGAAACCCATCCTGCACCTTCGGGGCCTGGAAGCCAGGCCACCTTGGTCTTGATTGAACCTCGGGGATGGCGCTTTGCCAGATACTTCCCGATAGCTTCGCCCATTTCATTGAACGGGACCTGGGACTTTGCCGTAATGTAGGGGGAGCTAATGCCATTGACGAGATCAATCACAGGAATTTTTCTCGAAGTCAACGACTTAACGAGAGTGTTGAGACCACTGGTCGAAACCGCACCCACGACTACAGCCTGCGCCCCTTTCGCGACACACGCTTCGATCTGTTCGATCTGAAGTTGCAAATTCGCATAACCCCCGGCTTCAAAAACGTGCAACTTGATGCCCTGTCGCTTGGCCTCCTCAACAACGCCATAGTCGACTCCGAGCCAATACGCATCTTTTAAGTGTGGGAGCGATACACAAATGTCCCACGGCCTCTCCGCTTTGGGGACAGGTATGTACTCGAGTAGCCTTCTCTCGCCGTCAGTCGCGAACGGAGGTACGGTCTCGTACACGTACTGCGGATACCAAGCCGCGTGCGCCACGCAACTCGCAAAAAGGGCAAGCGAGGGCAAGGCAACCCTGCTAGATCGGACGATACATTTCACTCTGAAGCCCAATCTATAAGTCAGACCCATGCGGCGGAGAAGCAGCAAAGCTCTGGGTGCGTCGTGCAGCCAAGCGCAAAGGCGATCAGCGAACGCCTAAGGGAATCAGTAGCACTATTTTTTGGATTCCTCTTCGATATTTTACAGAAGGCATTCGATCTAGAGCAGTACGAAATTCTGTGCACTCGCCATCGGTAATTCAGAGCACGCAGATGAAGCCAAATAGAACGTTTGCCGAGTATGCGGGTTTTGGTCAATGACAGACAGCGATAGCCAGCGAAGGGATTTATGACGCGCGGTCAACCATCTTGCTCAGCCAAAGCTTGCCGAGTTCTGGCAACTCGGCGATGAGCGCGGCGCTCATGACAGTACCCCTGCCGTTGAAGCAGCGGATCGCGCTTGCCGAAGTGTTCCTGGACGCGGCCGCCCGTATCACCCTTGACTTCGTCGAGCCGGGTCTTGATGGCCTCGGTGCTAGGGCGAACTTGGGCACCGTCAACCGTGGCCGTTTCCGCTCCGACAACTTCATCTCCAGCAGTTGGCGTCGAAGTTGGCGTCGACGCGCGACGAACTCAACCAGGTCGCGCTTGTTCTCGTCGGCGAGCAGTGAGATGAAGGCGGCCACGTCGTCGCGGCGGGTCGGCGAACTAGGCCAGCATCCGAACGTCGATCGCGTAGGTCTTGGTCAGCCGAACGGTCGCCTTGCCGAAGGCGCGAGCTTGCTCCAGATTAACCACAGCCATCGGCAGTCCCACGGCCTACAGCGCGCAGGCCAGCGCCGTCTCGTGCCCACCGGCGGCTTCTATGACCGCCAGTCGAACATCAAGCAGTTCCAGCGTCACCGCCAACGCAGACTGCGACACGCGCCGGCCGCACTGGTGCATTCAAGCTGTCAGATTGCCCTGCCCCACGAGTCACCATCCCGAAGACGCCGTTGAAGGCGAAGAACGGGCCACGTACCCCGGTACGAGGCCGAACTGCGTCGGCCCGGCGGGCTCGCGCTGTGGCACCATGGTTGCATTGATGCCGGGGACCCGGCGCCGCGTACGACGCCGGGCGGATAGGTAACCTAACCCGACAACGCGATTCTGACCGGTGACGTTGTGCACGACGTTCAACCTGCTGTAGTGTCAAGCCGAGGAGGGGCGCTCATCGAGACGCCGCCGCGCGCGCGGGACGACGCCGGTGATCGCACCGAGGCGGCGGTGAGTGCGATTGTTCTGAACCGCCTGCCCACATGTTCTCGGCCAGTCGCCGGACTGCGTCCGCACCCTGCACAACGTCATTTGAAGTCGTGGGGAAAGGGGACTCCTCGTCCCGATCCGCATCACTGCAACAGCGTCTCGGCGTCCCCGCTGTGGCGATCACGTTGTCACTGACGGCGAGACGCACACGCTCATTTCTGCAGGTCGCCCAAGCAGAGGTACTTGACCTCGACATAGTCCTCGATGCCCTGGTGCGCGCCTTCACGGCCCAGGCCCGATTGCTTGACGCCGCCGAACGGCACCTCGGCCGTCGAGATCAGGCCCGTGTTGATGCCCACCATGCCGTACTCCAGTGCCTCGCCCACACGGAAGATGCGGCCCACGTCGCGGCTGTAGAAGTAGCTGGCGAGACCGAACTCGGTGTCGTTGGCCAGCGCGATCGCCTCCGCCTCGGTCTTGAACTTCATCACCGGCGCGAGCGGCCCGAAGGTTTCCTCGCGCGTGCACAGCATGTCCTGGGACACGTCGGCCAGCACCGTGGGCGTGAAGAAGCGCTCGTCGATGCGCTCGCCGCCCACCACCACGCGCGCGCCCTTGGCCAGCGCGTCGGCGATGTGCGATTCGATCTTGGCGATCGCGTTGGCGTCGATCATCGGGCCCTGGTTGATGCCGGCCTCGAAGCCGTTGCCCACCTTGATGCCGCGCGCCTTCTCGGCCAGCCGGGCGATGAAGGTGTCGTACACGCCTTCCTGCACGTACATGCGGTTGGCGCACACGCAGGTCTGGCCGGCGTTGCGGTACTTGGACACCATCGCGCCTTCGACGGCGGAATCGATGTCGGCGTCGTCGAAGACGATGAACGGCGCGTTGCCGCCCAACTCCAGCGACAGCTTCTTGACGGTGGGCGCGCACTGCTTCATCAGGGTGCGCCCGACCTCGGTGGAGCCGGTGAACGACAGGTGGCGCACCGTGTCGCTGGCGCACAGCGAGTTGCCCACCAGGATGGAATTGGCGCCGTCGGCGGTGACGACGT